>Ga0224497_10000024_pt1 | contig 151255 bp, 132 predicted proteins | sample SF_Jul11_sed_USG_4_FD_167970 | JGI IMG/M metagenome (GOLD analysis project Ga0224497, IMG submission 167970) | Sediment microbial communities from San Francisco Bay, California, United States - SF_Jul11_sed_USGS_13 | ecosystem: Environmental > Aquatic > Marine > Sediment | place: USA...
ACGCGACTGGCCCGACGTGAAGTCGCGCATCGCCTCGGCCGGCATCACGATCCTCGAGGAGGCCGCGGGCGAGCCGTCACTCGAGGACGTGTTCATCCAGCTCGTCACCAGCGCGCCAGCCCATGCCTGACGCCGTCTCCGTTCGATCGCTCACCCGCAGGTTCGGCGACTTCGTTGCGGTGGACCGCGTGTCGTTCGATGTCGCGGAAGGAGAGATCTTCGGTTTCTTGGGCCCGAACGGCGCCGGCAAGACGACGACCATCAAGATGCTCACTGGTCTGTTGCGACCGACCGAAGGGCAGGCGATCGTCGCCGGACACGACGTGGCCCGCGAGGTCGCTATCGTCAAGCGCAATCTGGGATACATGTCGCAGCAGTTCTCGCTCTATGCCGATCTCACTGTCGAGGAGAACATCCGCTTGTTCGGCGGTCTCTACGGCGTGACGGGAGCGCGGCTCACCGCGCGGCGCGACTGGATTCTCGAGATGGCTGGCCTGTCACACCATCGGACGCGCTTGACCGCCGAACTGTCGCTGGGATGGAAGCAGCGGCTAGCACTGGGATGCGCCGTCCTCCACGAGCCACCGATCCTCTTTCTCGACGAGCCGACGTCCGGTGTCGACCCCGTGTCCCGGCGCAACTTCTGGGACCTGATTTACGACTTTGCGGAGGCCGGCACCACAGTGTTCGTCAGCACTCATTACATGGAGGAGGCGGAGTACTGCCATCGGTTGGCGTTGATGAACCGGGGCCGGCTCATTGCGCTCGACCGTCCCGATCGTCTCAGAGGAGCGGTACAGGAACCTCTCCTCGAGCTCCGAACGGACAACCCGGCGCGCGCAGTGGAGGCGCTGCGCGAACACCCGGTCGTCCTGGAGGCGGCCATGTTCGGACGCGCCGTGCACCTGCTCGTCCGCGATCGCGATCGGGCCATGGACGAGGTCCCGCGGGTGCTCCGCTCGGCGGGGCTGGCGTGCGAGGCGCTCGAGGTGATTCCGCCGTCTTTGGAAGACGTGTTCGTGGCGCTGGTACGACGGGAAGGAGGCGCGCCGGTCGGATGAGTCTCACCCGCCTGCTCGCCATCAGTCGCAAGGAGCTCTTGCAGCTCCGGCGCGACGCGCGGAGCCTGTACCTCGCGTTCATCCTCCCGCTCGTGCTCCTCGTCCTCTTCGGCTACGCCATCTCGTTCGACATCCGAAACATTCGCATGGCCGTCCTGGACCAGAGTCGCACGCCGGAGAGCCGGGAACTCATCGAGTCGTTCGCGGGGTCCGGGTACTTCTCGGTGGTGGAGCATCTGGAGACACCTGCCGATGCTGACCGGGCGTTGGGGTCGAGCGCGGTGCGTCTCGTTCTGATCGTCCCGCCGACGTTCTCCGCCGACCTGGCCGCGGGCCGCGGGGCCATCGTCCAGGCGCTGCTGGACGGGGCCGACGCGAACTCCGCAACCATCGCCCAGAACTACGCGGAGGCCATCGTGAGCGGCTACTCCACCCGGGCCGTCGCTCGCGGACGACGGGTGACCCTACCGGTGACGGCGGAGTCACGAGTCTGGTACAACGAGACGCTCGAGAGCCGCAACATGATCGTTCCCGGCTTGATCGCGGTCATCATGTCCATCATCGCGGCGATGCTCACGGCACTCACGATTGCCCGTGAATGGGAACGGGGCACGATGGAGCAGCTTGCGGCCACCCCCGTGCATCGCCTTGAGATCGTCATAGGCAAGCTTGTCCCCTACGTGGCGATCGGGCTCTTCGACGTGGCGCTGGCGCTCTCGGTGGGCGTCGTGCTCTTCGGCGTCCCGTTTCGCGGCAACCTGCTGCTCCTCGGGCTGTTGTCGCTGCTGTTCCTCATCGGGTCTCTCGGCCTGGGAATCTTCATCTCCGCAGCGGTCAAGTCGCAGGTGCTCGCCACGCAGGTCGCCATGCTCGCGACGTTTCTCCCGGCGCTGCTCCTCTCCGGCTTCATCTTCACCCTCGCGACGATGCCGATCGTGCTCCAGGGATTGAGCTATGTGGTGTCGGCCCGCTACTACGTGGCCGTGACCAAAGGCATCCTGCTCAAGGGCGTGGGGGCGTCGGTGCTGTGGCAAGATGCCCTCGCCATGGTGGTCTTCGCCGTTGCCGGTCTGGCCATGGCGATCGGCGTGTTTCGGAAGGAGCTCGCGTGACCCTCCCTTCACCAATGCGGATCCGCGAGATGGTGCGAAAGGAGTTCCGCCAGCTGTTCCGGGATCCCCGGACCCGGGCAGTCATCTTCGTTGCACCCGTGATCCAGCTTCTCATGTTCGGCTACGCAGTGAACACCGACATTCGAGAGACCGCCACGTTTCTGATCGACCACGATCGGACCCTGGAATCGCGTAAGCTGGTCGACGCGTTTCGCGCCACGGGGTACTTCGAGGTCGTGGGGAGGTCGGAACGACCGCTCGATCTGGTGCGGGCCCTGGATCACGGTGACGCGCTCGTAGGGATCGAGATCCCGAAGGGGTTCGCCAGAGACCTGGCGGCCGGGGGGACCAGCATCCAACTGATCCTCGACGGGGCCGAATCGAACAGTGCCACCGTGGCGCAGGGCTACGCCCAACGCATCGTTCAGCGCTTCGCGCTCGAGCGCGCACGCCAGCGAGGCGCCCTGCCCTCCGGCGGCATCGAGCTCCGCACGCGCGCGTGGTACAACCCCAATCTCGAGAGTCGCGTCTACAACGTGCCGGCGGTGGTCGGCGTGATCATCATGCTGATGTGCCTGCTGCTGACGTCCCTCGCCGTCGTCCGGGAACGGGAGTTCGGCACGCTGGACCAGTTGGTGGTGAGCCCGCTCACCCACCAGGAGCTCATGTTGAGCAAGACGCTTCCAGTGGCCGTTGTCGGCGTGATCGATCTCACGGCCATCGCCCTCATTGCCGTCTTCTGGTTCGACATCCCGATTCGGGGATTCCCACCTACCCTGTTCCTGGCGGCGCTGTTGTACATCCTGTCGGGTCTCGCGGTTGGGCTCCTCATCTCGACGATCTCGCGCACCCAACAGGAAGCCTTCATGTCAATGTTCCTCTTCCTGCAACCCGCTATCATCCTGTCCGGATTCTTCTACCCCATCGAGAGCATGCCGTCGGTGTTTCGTTGGGTGACCCTGCTCAACCCCGTGCGTCACTTTCTCGAGATCATTCGCGCGGTATTTCTCAAGGGCGAGGGACTGGCGACACTCTGGCCCCAATACGTCGCGCTCGCGATCATCGCCGTGGCCGTGCTGCGGCTCGCGGTGGCACGGTTTCCAAAGAGCATCGCCGCGTAGTTCGGCGGCGGCTCTTCTGCAGGTGTGACCCGAACAGGATATCTTCCGCGAAACAGATCGGTCGTCTCGTCTCGAGGAGCCGTGGCCCACACCCGATCCCAGGCAGTCCGCACCATGCTCAGGCGGCACCTGGCCGCCCGGGACATCTCGGACCGTCGCGTCCTGGCAGCGATGGCTGCCATCCCACGCGAGCAGTTCGTCCCCGAGCATCTCCGCGAGCGTGCCTACGACGATGGTCCGCTCCCCATTGGGTACGACCAGACGATCTCACAGCCCTACATCGTGGCGCTCATGACGCAGGCTGCCCGGGTAACGCGGCGGTCCGTCGTGCTCGACGTGGGGACAGGCTCCGGCTATCAGACGGCGATCCTCGCCAAGCTCGCCAAACACGTGTGGAGTGTGGAGCGCCTGGCCTCGCTTTCAGAGCAGGCCGCCGCGCGCCTGTGTCGGCTGGGGATCGACAACGTGACACTCGTCGTGGGTGACGGCGCGCGCGGATGCCCCGAAGCAGCCCCGTACGACGCCATCGTTGTCGCAGCGGCAGCGCCGAGCGCACCCAGGCCACTGCTCGACCAGCTCGACGAGGGTGGCCGCCTCGTCGTCCCGATCGGCGATCGCGCCCTGCAGGACCTCACCATCATCGAGCGCACCGCCGGAGGGTTCCGCACCACGCGGGCCGGCGCGTGCCGCTTCGTGCCCCTGCTCTCCGACGAGGCCTTCGGGACACCGTTCTGATGGCCGATCGCGTCGGCGGCGCAGCGCTCGGCCGCGGGCGACTACTTCCGGTTGAGCCCCTGCTCCAAGATCAGCAGCTCAGCTGTATCCGTCTGATCGATCCGGAGCGGCGTGACCGTCACGTAGCCGCGGCTGAACCAATAGAGATCGCTTCCCTCAACGGCCTCGCCCTCGGGCGGCGACCACGCATCCCAGAAATAGAGCTGGCCGCGCGGCGTGTACCGGCGATCGTAGGCCTGCTTGCCGAGATCGAGGCTCATGGGTGCGACCCTGATGCCGGCAGGGCCACCGGCCGGCACATTCACGTTCAGGAGGAGCGGCGGGGCGATCTTGCCGAGGGCGCGAAGCCGTTCCACCAGTTGACGGGCATAGCCGGCAGCGATTTCGTAGTCCTGATGCGATCCGACGCCCACAGAGACCGCGATCGCGGGGATGCCGTTGAGCGCCCCCTCGCGGGCGGCTGCCACCGTCCCCGAGATCCACGTCGACGCCCCGACGTTGTCGCCGGTGTTGATCCCCGACACCACGAGATCCGGGGGGAGGGAATCCATCAGGACGGTCAGCGCCAGCCGCACGCAGGTCGCGGGCTTGGCATCGATGGCGTACCATGGAAGGGCGTAGCGGTTGCCGAACTCCAGCACTTTGATTGGCTCGCGATACGTGATCCCGTGTCCGGTTCCGCTCTGCTGCTCGAGCGGCGCCACAACGATGACCTCGGCGATGGGAACCAGCGAATCGACGAGCGCCACCAGCCCGGGCGCCTGGTACCCGTCGTCGTTGACGACCAGGATCCGAAGTCGCGGCGCCTCTTGCGCGAGTCCAACGTTCACGGCCATAAGAACCAATGCCGCGAGGAGGACGGAGGAGAGCCGTCTGATCATGCCAGCCTTCCCGAGTGGAGTGCGATGCGGTGAAACGGCATACCGGCCGCAGCCGAGCCGTACCATGAAACAAATGAACAGCTTCGAGGCAGCGGAGGCAATGTGATGCTGAAATCGCGGTGGATGGTGGGTGTGGTGGGACTGAGCCTCTTCGCCCCGTCGTGCGCCCCGGCTGCACACCGGCCGCTTACGGATACGCCATCGAAGATCATTCTGTTCATTGCGGACGGAGCCGGGGCCGGGCACTGGGCTGTTGCCCGCATCGCGACCCCCGACCTGGAAGTGAACCGCTTCACGGCCCTTGGACTGGTCGATGTTCGGGGGTGGAACCACCTCGTCACCGAGAGTGCCCAGGCGGCGAGCGCGTTGGCCACCGGCGAGCGATCCGTCATGGGCGCGCTCAGTCTTAGCCCTGACTCAGTGCCACGTACCACGGTGCTCGAGATCGCCCAGGCCCGCGGGATGGCGACAGGGCTCATCACGACGACGCGGCTCACCGATGCGACTCCGGCCGCGTTCGCGACCCACTATCCCTCGCGGGACCATCTCCAAGTGGCACGTCAGATGGCCGCTCAGCACGTCACGGTGCTACTCGGTGGCGGACGGGAGATATTCACTCTCGCTCCGACGGACGGGGCGGAGACAGCCCTTGCAGCCATGCGCCAACGCTACAGCTATGTCGAAACGGCCGAGGAGCTCGAGCATCTTCGGCCCGACACCGTGGAGTTACTCCTGGGTCTGTTCGCCGAGGGCGACATGGCTTTGGCACCGGAGCGCGCGCCGTCGCTGGCTGCGATGACCGGCACCGCCATTGCGATCCTCGATCGGGAGCAGAACGGATTCTTCCTCATGGTCGAGAACGAAGAGACCGACACGCAGGCACACCGGAATCAGGGATTCGACGTTCTGGCCGCCGAGATGCTGGCCTTCAACGAGGCCATCGCCGTCGCAGTTGCGTACCAGCGCCGCCACCATGAGACCCTGATCATCGTGACTGGGGACCACGAGACGGGTGGACTCACCGTGCAAGTGGACAGCACCGGTGCCCCCACCCTGCGCTATACCACCACCGGACACACGGCGGGACTGCTCCCCTTGTTCGCCAGCGGGCCAGGGGCCGATCGGTTCCGCGGGCTGCTGGGCAACGATCAGGTGGGTCGCATCCTTCGCGACTTGGTGCAGCGCTGACGGAACTCGGGACCGCGTCAGGTGCTATACTTTTGCATGGCCACCCGGCTCCAGAAACGCCAAAGCCGCGGCGCGCGGGCAGTGGCACTGATCGCGTACCTCGCAGCGATCACCTGCCTACCGCCGCTCCACGCCCGGACGGAAGTCCTCCGGTCGCAAGCCTCGGTGGAGACCGGCCATACCCAGGCATGCCCCGTGCTGCACGGGGGTGACGGATGTACGTTCGCCACCACGATTCTGGCCGCGCTGCTCCCGACCACCTCCGTACGAGCAGCTCTTGCGCCCGGCACCGTCCACCAAGTGCCGTCCCAGGCCGCTCCGGTCACGGCCCGCCATCGGGTTCGGCAGAATGCCGTTCGCGCCCCGCCCCTAGCGTAGCGGTCGCACGTCGACCGCGGCGCCACGCGGCCGCCCAACCCCACATCTCGTTGTTGGAACACACCACTCGTTACTGGAGTGCGATGCGAATACCATTTGGATTCATGCTGCTGCTCGTGGGCCTTGCCGCTCCGATGACGGCTCAGGAACGGGGTCAGCCAGCTGACACGCTCAAGGCCGAAATCGAGCGGCTCAAGGCGCGCCTCGACTCGCTCGAACGGGTCTTGGAGCGGCTGACACGCGGCGGCAGCGACACGACCCCGGTCGCGAACGAGCTCGCCGCACTCCGCGACGCAGCTCGCCGGGCGGCCGGCGACCCGGCTGCCCGGGCCGACACCGCCGCAGGTCAGGAGAGTCGCACCCGGAATCTCCAGCTCCTGAACCCCGAGATCAGCGTGACTGGCGACTTCGTCGGCAGTTTCGCCGCGCCGGCCGGGACGGAGAACGAGCGCCGGGCCATCCCCCGCGAGTTCGAGTTCTCGTTCCAATCCGCCTTGGATCCGTACACACGCACAAAGATCTTCGTGACGCGTGAGGAAGAGCTCGACATCGCCGGCACCACCGCCGACGGCACGGCAGCCGAAGAAGAACACGGCGGATTCGAGATCGAGGAAGGCTACCTCTACTGGGTGGGACTGCCGGGGGCGCTGGGGCTCAAGGCCGGGAAGTTTCGTCAGGACATCGGTCTCTACAATCGCTGGCACACGCACGCCCTGTTCGAAGTCGATCGCCCGCTGGCGGCCGTGGCGTTTCTGGGCGAGGACGGGCTCATCCAGACGGGGTTGTCGCTCGCGTCACCGACGCTCGCCCTTGGCCCCGCGACGCAGACCCTCGCGGTCGAGGTCACGCAGGCGACCAACGAGACGCTGTTTGCCGACGGAAACGATCTCAGCCTGCTCGGACGGTTCCAGAGTTTCTGGGACGTGGGGGGCGGGAGCTATGTCCAGCTCGGCGCGTCGGCCGTCTGGGGAGAGAACGACGAGATCCTGCTCGACTCCCGCGTGCTGGGCACCGACCTCGCGTTTCGATGGGTTCCCCGCGGACGCGCACGGTTTCGCGAATTGCTGATCAAGTCGGAGTGGTACGTCGCTCGGCAGGAGATCGATGGCGTGGTCGAGACCGGGCACGGTGGCTACGGACAGGTGAACTATCGTTCCGGCCCGCGATGGGTGCTGGGCGTGCGAGCCGACTACGTCGATGGATACGGCTCGGGACCCAGCATCGTACAGGTCGTTCCCAGTGTGTCATGGTGGCAGAGCGAGTGGGTGCGCATCCGGCTGCAATACAACCTCGTGAAGCCCCGCGGACTGGAGGCGAGCCACACCGCGCTGCTCCAAGTGGTCTGGGCAATGGGTCCGCACAAGCACGAGACCTACTGATTCGATGGGAGTCACACCGATGTCACGATATGCACGCCGAGCCCAGCATCATCACCTTGGGAGTATGCCACGGGTTCTGCTCCTGGTCGTCGCGGCGGCGGTGCTCGCCGCGCCGGCCGCTGCGCAGCGGAAGCTCCGGGTGGTCGCCACGCTCCCCACCTACGCGGCCATCGCGCAAGAGATCACCGGGCCCCTCGCCGATGTCCAAGCCATTGCCAGGGGCGACGAGGATCCACACTTCGTCACGCCCCGCCCGAGCTTCGTGGCAATGCTGCAGCGCGCCGATCTGTTCGTCGTCACGGGCCTGGATCTCGAATTGTGGGTTCCGGCCCTCCTCGATCGCGCAAACAACTCCAAGATCTTGGAGGGCGCGGCGGGCCACGTGGTGGCCTACGCCGGCGTCACGTTGCTCGACGTCCCGCAGAGCGTGTCACGAACCGGCGGGGACGTCCACGTCTTCGGCAACCCGCATGTCCACACGGACCCGATCAACGGGATCATCGTCGCCCGCAGTATCCTGGCCGGGTTGAAGCGGGTGGACCCAGACAACGGCGCCACCTACGACGATAACCTCCGCGCGTTCGAGGACCGCGTGCTTCGACGCCTGTACGGCGACCAACTGGTCGAGATGCTGGGCGGGGAAACCCTGTTCTCTCTCTCCAAGGACAACCGGTTCTGGGACTTCGCCCGCTCACAGTCGTTTCAGGGGAGGCCGCTCACGAGCTACGTTGGGGGCTGGCTCGCCGACGGCGCGCCGTTCCGCAATCGACGCATGGTATGCTACCACAAGAACTGGGCGTATTTCAGCGCGAGGTTCCAGGTGGAGTGCGCCATGTTCGTGGAGCCGAAGCCCGGCATTCCGCCGGCGCCAGGACACGTTGGCACCGTGATCGATTTCATCGAGCGAGAGCACATTCCCGTGTTGTTTGCGGCCAACTACTTCAGCCGGACCCAGGTCGAGCGCGTGGCATCCCGGACCGGCGCGCATGCCGTGATCGTTCCGGAGCACGTGGGCGGCGAAGCCGGCGTGGACGATTACTTCCAGCTGATCGATCGCTGGGTGTCCGCGCTGGCAGCCGGCTTTCGCGGGACCGCGGCCGGCCATCCATGAGCGACCCGATCGCGAGGCCCACGACCACCTGATGCGAGATTGATCATGATCGAGCTGATGCTGCCCGCCCTCATCGCCTCCTTGATCCTGGCCGGGATTCTTGGCTACCTCGGCATCCACATCATTGCCCGGGGCGTGATCTTCGTGGATCTCGCCCTGGCACAGGTGGCCGCGTTTGGCTGGGCTGCCGCCGGGCTTGGCCTATCCCAGTGGCTCACCGGGGTTACGGGGCTCCCAGAGGGAGAGGCGGGGTATGTCATCGCGCTCTGTGCAACGCTCATCGCGGCGGCCATCCTCAGCATGACCCGACTGGAACACGACCGAGTGCCCCAGGAGGCCATCATCGGGATCGTGTTCGTTGTCGCCTCGGCCGCCACGCTCCTGGTGGCATCCCAGTCGCCACGCGGCGCGGAAAACGTGGAGCACCTACTGACCGGGAGCCTCCTGTGGGTCACCTGGCCACAGATCGTGAAGACGGGACTGGTGTACGCTGCGCTCGGGATCGTCCACTGGCTGCTTCGCAAGCGCTTCCTCACCATCTCGCTGCATCCGGAGGTCGCCCGCGAGAAGAAGTGGTCTGTGGCGGGATGGGACTTCCTGTTCTATGCGCTCTTCGGGGTAGTGGTCACGTCGTCCGTCGCGATCGCCGGCGTGCTGCTGGTGTTCAGCTTCCTGGTGATCCCCGCGGTCATCGCGTTCCTCTTTCAGTCGACCCCCGGTCGGATGTTGGCCGTGGCGTGGACCACGGGCACGCTGGCGACGATCCTCGGGCTGTTCGTGTCGTACAAGAGCGACTTGCCGACGGGCCCGGTCGTGGTGTGTGCCTTTGCGGTGGCGCTCCTTCTGGCCTTCGTCGTCCGCTGGCTGGTCCCGCAACGGAGCCCCGCGTGAGGGGCTTCACGCTGACTTTCCTCGGACTCCTCTGCGGGGCGGCGCCCACCGCCCGGGGCCAGGTACTCGTCGGGCTCGACGTGGGCGGGATGTGGACGTCGGACCTTGCGCAGGACGTGATCGTCAACGCGATATCGGTTGCGCCCGCGTTGGCGCCAACGATCGCCGTCGCAGTCGGCACCCCGATCTCCGATGTCTATAGCGTGGGCATCCGCGTGCGATGGGCCCACAGTGACGTGACCCGCCACGAGCTCGACGCCGACTTCACGGTGCTGCCGCTCACCGTGTGGACCGGCACGGTGACCCTCGAGCGGACGCTCACCAACTGGGGGACCGTCGAGGGCGCGGTGGGCGCGATAAAGTACGCGCCGGGGTCGGACGATCGCAGTGCCACCCTGTTCCAGGACGATGCTCCCCTGGCCGCAACAGTCGGTCTCGGTGCGCGTGCTCGTCGGCCTATCTCGCCGCGGTGGACCCTCGGGGCATATCTGGCGTACGACGTGCATCAGTTCGTCACTCAGGCCTTGCGGGCCGGCGGTGCGGTCGGAGCTCGCACGGTGCACCGCGTCTCGGGCGGCATCTCGGTGTACTGGAGCGCTCGATGACCCGACGATGGCTCCTCCCATTGACCCTCGCGACGGCCATGGCCATCGCGGCGTGCGAATCGCCCGATACACCGGTGCGACTCACGCCGTATCAGTTCCGGCTGGCGGGCACAGATACCGTGTTTCATTGGCCCGACTCGTCACTCCCTGTCCGGTTCTGGGTCGAGCCGGCGGGCGCGCTCCCGCAGTACGTCGACCGGGGACTCCGGATGTGGGAGCGGCAGTTCCTGTACGGCGAGTTCCGCGGTCTTCGGGTGAGCGACTCCGCGGCGGCGGACGTGTTGGTGTTCATGGAGGGTGACCCGCCGCCCCAAGCACCGCTCACGGGCGACCCTCCGCTCCTGGTGTGCGAGGGCGTGACGCTGGTGCCAGCGCGACAGGCGGATCCCAGCGGTGGCACACGCTTCGCCGGTCGCCTAGAGGTCGACGTCTGGTGGTACGCGGGCTTCGCAGCGAGCGACGTCGCGAATTGCCTGGCACGGGTCACCGCGCACGAGCTCGGGCACGCGCTGGGGATCTTCGCCCACAGCGCCGATCCGAACGATCTCATGTTCCTGCGACCGGATGCCCCGGCCCCGTCCCTGCGGGACCGATCGACGATCCAGGTGTTGTACCACACCCCCGCCGACATCCTGCCCTGGATCCCGATGCCGGGGAGCCCTGCGGTGGCGGCGACCACCCCGATCCGCTGACCCTCATCGCCGCCCGCCTCCGTGTATAATTGAGGGATGCCTGCGCCCGACCAGCGTCGTCTCGTGGCGTTTGCAGGATCGCTCGCACCCACACACGACGCGGAAACAGCCCATGACCGGACCGACGCCACGCGACTCCGAATCCGCCATCGCCCCGGGACTCATGCCTGGCGGGACCGTACGGTGGAATCTCCCCCCCGAGGCGTTGTACGAAGCGGCCGTCCACCGTCAGGAAGGCCAGATCGTGGCTCGTGGCCCGTTCATCACGATCACCGCACCGCACACGGGCCGGTCTCCCAACGACAAGTTCGTGGTGCGCGAGCCGGAATCGGAATCCGAGATCTGGTGGGGAAAAGTGAATCAGCCCATGGAGATGGAGCACTATCGATTGCTGCACGAAGGCGTGATCCATCACCTCGGTGCCCAGCGGGAGCTCTTCGTTCGCGATGTGTTCGCCGGCGCCGACCCGAAGCACCGAATGGCCGTGCGGTTCGTGACCCCCAACGCCTGGCACGCGCTCTTCGTCTACAACATGTTCCTCCGGCCGGAGATCTCCGAGCTCCCGTCCTTTGCCGCCGACTTCACCGTGCTGCACGCGCCCGACATGAAGGCCGATCCCAAACGGCACGGCACCCGAAGCGGCACCTTCATCGTGATCAACTTCTCGGAGCGGACCGTGCTCATCGGAGGCACCCGCTACGCCGGCGAGATGAAGAAGTCGATGTTCAGCATCTTGAACTTCATCTACCCGGCACGCGGTATCCTGCCGATGCACTGCTCGGCGAACGTCGGTGAAGGGGGCGACGTCGCGATCTTCTTCGGGCTCTCGGGTACGGGAAAGACCACCCTCTCGGCCGACCCGACGCGGGCGCTCATCGGCGATGACGAACACGGCTGGAGCGCCGACGGCGTGTTCAACTTCGAGGGTGGCTGCTACGCGAAGATCATCCGTCTCTCGGTCGATGGCGAGCCCGAAATTCACGCGACGACGCAGATGTTCGGCACCATTCTCGAGAACGTCGTGATCGATCCGGTGAGTCGTCGCGTGAATTTGAACGACGACTCCATCACGGAAAACACCAGGGCCTCGTACCCAATCCACTACATCCCGAACCACCTCCCCGAGGGTCGGGCGGGTCACCCGAGCAACATCGTGTTCCTGACGGCGGACGCCTTCGGCGTGATGCCTCCCCTGGCCATGCTGACGCCAGAGCAGGCCATGTTTCACTTCCTGTCGGGCTACACCGCCAAGGTGGCCGGGACGGAGCGAGGGGTGACCGAGCCCCAGGCCACCTTCAGCGCCTGCTTCGGAGCGCCGTTTCTACCACGGCATCCGGGCGTGTACGCGAAAATGCTGGGCGAGCGAATTGCCACGCATCGCGCCCGTTGCTGGATCGTGAACACGGGCTGGACCGGCGGGCCGTACGGCGAAGGCCATCGGATCAACCTGCCCTTCACCCGGGCCCTGGTCCGTGCCGCCCTGGGTGGCACCCTCAACGACGCCCCGACCAGGACCGACCCGGTGTTCGGGGTGAAGGTACCGCTGGCGGTGCCCGGAGTGCCTGAGACGATCCTGACGCCGCGCTCGACGTGGAGCGATCCTGAGAGGTACGATCGACAGGCCGCGAAGCTTGCACAGATGTTCCGCGACAACTTCCGGACCTACGAAGACCAGGTCGACCCCGCGGTCCGCGCGGCGGCACCCCGCACGCCGTAGGCCACCATGGCCCTGGCCGGCGATTTCGAGGTCGTCCGCGACCCGGTCTGGAACAACATCCAGATCGACGCGCGAAGCCTCCACGTGGTCGACAGCGCCCCGGCGCAGCGGTTGCGCTACGTGCGCCAGTTGGGACACGCCTACCTGGTCTACCCCGGTGCAACCCACTCCCGGTTCGAGCATGCCCTCGGCACGTACCACCTCGCCCGGCGTGCGCTCGGACATCTTGCCGAGCATGGGGAGCTCGGCGACCTCGACGGTGACGAGGTCGCCACCATTCCCCTCGCCGCACTTCTGCACGACGTCGGCCACTACCCATTTTCGCACGCTCTAGAAGAGGCCGGTCTCCAATCGCACGAGACCCTCGCGGCGCGCCATTTCGCCCACCCTGAGCTGCGCGCCGCCCTGGCGGAGTTCGGCATTCCCGGTCTCGCGGACCAACTCGTGCGGCTCATACGCGGCCTGAGCCCGAGCCCGCTTCAGGGACTCATTGCGGGCTCGCTCGACCTCGACAAGATCGAGTACCTGACGCGCGACGCATGGATGTGCGGTGTCCCCTACGGGACCGTCGATGTGGACCGACTCCTCCACTCGATCGCGCTGGTGTCGACACCCGACGGCAATCGGCGCGTGGGAGTACACGAGAAAGGGGTGAGTGCGCTCGAGTCGCTCCTCTTCGCGAAATACCAGATGTACCGCAACGTCTACTGGCACCACGCAGTTCGAAGCGCCACGGCGATGTTCAAGCGGCTCATCCGATCGGCGATGGCCGCCGGCCACCTCGACGCCGACTGGATTGCGGAGAGCACCGACGAAACGCTAATGGACGCGGTGCGGGGACTTCCCGACACCGACCTATCCGACCGGCTGCGGCGGCGGCAACTGTACAAGCGAGCGCTCGACATCCGGGCCAGCGAGCTGCCGTCGGGCGGAGACGACTGGATGGCCCGCGATCCCGACCTCCTGACAATCGTCGAGGATCGCCTGGCGACAGAGCTGGGCATGCGCCCCGGAAGTGTGTTGTTGGACTTCCCCGCCAAACCGGCCATGCTCGCAGTGGATCTCCCACTCCGCATGCGGGACGGCGGGACCGAGCAGATCGGGGCGGAAGATCGCGCCGAACTCCTCGGCATTCACGGGATCGCCGAGGAGCTTCACACGCAGGCACGCCGGCTCCGGGTGTTCGTCGGCGAACCGGTTCGAATGAATTCGGCACCCATCCTCGCGCTCGCGGAGCGCACGGGCACCCAGATGCACGCCGACCTCGAGGCCGGAAGGCCGTTGGCGCCGACCGGCTAATTCCCTGCGGGAGGCTCCGTCGAGGCCTGCTGGGGAGAGCCACCGGCCTCTGCCAACCGGCTAGCGAGGGCCCGGTAGTACCCTGCCTCCTCCTGTCGGCCCGCCTGCTCCATGGTGAGGGCGCACGTCTCCAGAGCGTAGAGGAGCGGTCCGAGGTGGTTGGCCGCCACCCGGCCGAGGGCGTGCGGATTCGGGCCGGGGGTCACTCTGTCGAGGAGGAATGCTCGACGGCGTCGACCCGTATGACGATGACGGTGATGTTGTCGAGGCCGCCACGTCGATTGGCTTCGGCAATGAGCGAGTCGACGAACTCGCCCACCGTGCGGTCCGAGCTCAGAATGGAGTGCAGATCGTAATCCTCGAGCATGCCGGTGAGCCCATCGGATGCCAGCAGAAACACGTCACCGGGATGGAGGGTGCCGCCGTAGACATCCGGTGCGACATCGGCATTGGCCCCGACGCAGCGCGTGATGACGTTGGAGTAGGGATGCGTGCGCGCCTGCTCGAGGGTCAGGTACCCGGCATCCACCTGCTCCTGCACGTACGAGTGATCCTTGGTGATCTGCAGCAACTGGCCATCGCGCAAGACGTACGCACGGCTGTCGCCCACCTGACCCACCATGTACCGCTCGCCATTGATCACCATGGCGGTGGCCGTCGTGCCCATCCCACGCTTGTCCTGTTCGACCAGGGTGCGCTTGAAGATCTCCGCGTTGGCTTCGACCAGCGACCGGCGAATGATCTCTGCCGCGTCGGCGTCCGACCGTCCCACCACCTGCTGCAGCGCGCGGCTGACGATCGTTACCGCCATCTCGCTCGCCACCTCGCCGGCGGCGTGCCCGCCCATTCCATCCGCGACGATGAACACACCCGCGTCGGGGATCATCAGGAACGCGTCCTCGTTTCCCGCTCGGACGATGCCGACGTCGGTTCGGCCCGCACAGGTGAATCGCACAGTACGCGTCACGCTACGTCCGCGGCTTGTCGGGTGGAGGGTCGGGCACACGGATCGCGCCCATGAGCCGGGTCGAGCTGCCCTTCTTGGGATCGACGGTATCGTCGGTCGGCTCGAAGATCGTCTGCACTTGGCCGATTCGCACTAGCGCACCGGGTGCCAGTGGGACCTCACCCGACACGCGCTCACCGTCGACCAGCGTGCCGTTTGTCGAGTCCAGATCCACCAATACCCAGATGCCTTCGCGGCGCTGGATCTTGGCGTGTGTCGTCGAGACGCTGTCGTCTGACAAGACGATGTCGTTGTAGTCGGCCCGGCCGATATTGACGATTGGGACCTTGATCGGAAGCCGCTGCCCCTTGAGTGGTCCCTTGCGAACGATCAAGTATGCGAGCGCGTCGGCCAATGGCTTCGGCGCGGCGGCCGCTGGTTGCGCCACCGGTGGTGTTACCGCCGGCGGCGGAGGTTTCGGCACAGGGGTCACCGGTCGTGGAACGGCAGGCAACCCGTGCAGCGTGTGACTCAGACGCTCGGCAGCGCCCGGTGGAGGCTTCGGTGCGGCCACTGGCTTCGATGGTGGCTTGGGCTGGGGGGGCGCCGCAGCAACCGGCGGTGTCGGCGGCCCACTCGCCACGAGCGTCGGGACAGGCTTCGGAACGTCCGCATGAAAGCGGAACTCGTCGTCCCCAATACGGATCACGTCACCACGCGCCAAGAGATGCTCCCCGTGCACGCGCTCGCCGTTGACGAAGGTGCCGTTGGTGCTGCTGTCCACGAGCACGTACCCCCTCGCAGAGACCATCAGCTCGGCATGCCGCCGAGACGCTTTCGAGGAGGCCAGCACCACATCACACCCGGCCTCGCGACCGATCACGACCGATCGGTCACCCAAGATGTACTCGCGACCGTCGGTGAGCGATACCAGGCTGCCTCCGGTGCCTCCCGGGACGGATCGGCCCGTGGGCTTTCCCTTCTCGAAGAGTGACGGGTCCACCGCCTGCATGTACTGGGTGCTCCCGCTGCGCCGCTCGTCGACGAACAGCAATTCGGTCCCGCCGATCTCCACCTTGTCACCGTGCAGCAGCGGAATCGGCTGCGGACCCAACCGCACCCCGTTCACCCGCACCTCAACATTCCCCCCGGCGAGACGAATGGCGGCCTGGCCATCCGGCGTTCCCTGGACGATCGCGTGCCGTCCGGCCACATCCGCACCGGCAAGCACGAGATGTGCGGCCGCATCGCTCCCGATCACCATCTCTCCGACGGGAACGGGAATCCTTCGGCCACGCACTGCCAGATATGCCATCGCCTGCGATCCATCACTATTCGGGAAGAATTGTGAAAAGCTAGTGGTCCACGGAGGGTGGTGCAACCGAAACCGCGTCAGCCGGGCCTTGGCCCCCGCCGTCGCCACTACTGGCCTGCTGCTCCCAGAGCTTGAGCCACCGCCAGAACACCACGGACCCCACGATCACCGTCAGGTAGGCCACGAAGATCCTCCACAGCAAGACGTACGATGGCGTCAACTCGCGCGGTACGTAGATCGACATCACGGCGGCCGAAAGCACCTCCGCGAGGCCGGACCCTCCCGGGGTGGGCGCGAAATACAGCAGAAACACGATCAGCGTCTGCAAGAGCAACACATCCACGAGTGGGGCGTGGATCCCGAGGGCGCGGAGCACGACGTAGCCGGATAGCAACTTGTTGGCCATCGCGGCGCCCGTGAGCAGGATCGCCGCGCCGAGCCACAGCCACCCCTTTCCGCGATAGAACGCCACCATTGCCTCATGGGCGTGATCGATCCCCTCGTTGATCGTCGTCACCCATCCTGCGAGTTTCGGGTGGCCCCGGCGCTCGAACAGACTCAGGATCCACTGCGCGATCCGGCGTGCCGTGCCCGGGAAGATCATGACGAGGAGCATCGCAATGCCCATCGCGATGAACCCACCAAGACTCAGCCGAAAGAGATCGTTGAGCGACACGGCGTCGCCGAGGATGCCGTGCTGCTCGAGGGATCGGCCGGCACCGAGGAACACGGCGAGCGGACCGGCGACGGTGAAAAAGAGAATCGTTGCGACGAAGGACATAAACAGCGCTACCATCGCCACCGGGACCGGCGTGCCGTACCGGTGCAGCACGTAGACTCCGAGTGGCCCACCGCCCGCCTGCGTCGGCGTGATCAGCGTCCCCCAGAAGTTGAGTCCCGCCGACAGCACGGCGCCTTTGAACGACGTCTCCGGATGCACGTGCCGCGCCAGCACGTAGACCCGCAGACCACCGCCGAACCAGTCCAGTGAGGCAAGCCCCAACCCGACCAGGATCCATTCCCAGTGGAGGGTGACCATCGCCCGGAGGAACTGCTCGAGGTTGTTGCCGTAGAAGAGCAACGCCGCGAACACGATCACCGAGATCAGCGCGAAGAGCTCGACGCCGCGACGCAGCAGCTGTGGGGCGAGGCGATTCACCATGGCAGGAAGCCAAGCTATCGTCTGTCGTCACCGGTCGTCAACGCCGGCGCTTGTAGCGGGCCGCGGGATCCGGCTAAGCTTCGGGCCATGCCCGCCGATCGGATCGTCATCCAGGGAGCGCACCAGCACAACCTGAAGGGGATTTCGCTGGAGATTCCCCACAGAGCGTTGACGGTCATCACGGGTCCGTCCGGATCGGGCAAGAGCTCGCTGGCTTTCGACACCCTCTATGCCGAAGGGCAGCGGCGGTATATCGAGTCCCTGTCCACCTATGCCAAGCAGTTCCTCGACCGGATGCCCAAGCCGGTGGTGGACCGGATCGACGGGGTCGCGCCGGCCGTGGCGATCGAACAGAAGAACCCCACGACCTCCAGTCGATCCACCGTCGGGACGGCAACCGAGATCGCCGACTATCTCCGCCTGCTGTGGGCCCGTATTGGCCGGCAGATGTGCCACGTATGCGGCGAGCCCGTCACGGTGGATTCGCCCTCCACGGCGGCGAGTCGGCTGCTCGAACGCCCGCCGGACGGTCGTGTGCTCATCTGTTTCCCGCTCCCGATCGCAGGCCGCCCCAGTCATGCGCTCGTGCTCGAGAACCTCCGTGCCATGGGCTTCGTCCGGGTCATGGTAGAGGGCCAAGTGCACCAACTCGAAACGCTGCCCGATAATGTGCGGCTGGATCGCATGCCCTGCCTCGTGGTCGTGGACCGCATTGCGGTGACGTCGTCCGGTCGCGGGCGCCTGGCCGACTCGATAGCGATCGCCTTTGCGGAAGGGGAAGGGCGTGCCGAAGTGCACGGCAGCGCCACGGTCATGCGCTTCTCGCAGCACCCCCAATGCGTGGCGTGCGATACCCCGACCGTGCCGCTCTCCCCTGCGCTGTTTTCGTTCAACAACCCGCGGGGCGCCTGCCCGGGATGCAACGGCTTCGGTGCCGTCCTCGAGTACGACGAGTCGCTCATCGTGCCCGATCCCGAGCGCTCGCTCGAGGATGGCGCGATCGATCCGTGGACCAAGCCGCGATACACCCGGCGCCGGCGCCTGCTCAAACAGACGGCCGAGTCCCGTGAGATCGACTACGACGCCCCCTGGAGCTCGCTCACGAAGGCCGACCGGCGGTATCTGCTGCATAATGCGACCGGTCGATTCCAGGGCATCTTTCCGTTCCTCCGCGCCCTCGAGCGGAAGCGGTACAAGCAGTACATCCGCGTGTTCCTCCGTCAGTACCAGCTCGCCAAGCGGTGCCCGGACTGCCACGGCGCGAGACTTCGCCCCGAGGCTCTCGCCGTGCGCATCGCCGGGGTCTCGATCGGGGACATCGCACGCCTCACGGCCGATGGCCTCGCCGGCTGGCTCGAGACACTCGAGTCCACCGCATATGAAGCGGCGGTGGCCGCCACCATCCTGCGCGAGCTCCACGATCGGGTCCACTTCCTGCGCGACGTGGGTCTCGGGTACCTCTCGCTCGACCGCCAGACACGCACACTGTCGGGGGGCGAGGCGCAGCGGATCTCGCTGGCCAACGCGCTGGGATCGCGCCTCGTCGACACCATGTACGTGCTCGACGAGCCCTCGATCGGTCTCCACCCGCGCGATATCCACCGCCTCCTCTCTCTGCTTCACCGCCTGCGACATGAAGGCAACACGGTGGTGGTCGTGGAGCACGATCTGGCCACGATCCGGGCGGCCGATCACATGATCGAGCTGGGTCCCGGGAGCGGTGAACGGGGTGGGGAGTTGGTGTATGCGGGACCGGTGGACGGGGCGAGCGACCACCGTACCCTCACCGGCCAGTACCTGAGCGGGGAGCGCTCAATCCCCATTCCGAGCGCCCGCCGACCCTCGTCCCGACACCTCGCGATTCGGGGGGCGCGATGCCACAACCTCGCCGGCGTCGACGTCGTGGTGCCCCTCGGCGTACTCACGGCAGTGACCGGCGTATCCGGGTCCGGGAAGTCCACGCTCGTGCATGACGTCCTGTACCGGCAACTGGCGGCGCGGCTTCGAGGGTCGCACGGAGCCAAGGAACACCTGGGCGAACCCGTGGGTGCGGTGGACGAGCTATCCGGGTGGGAAAGCCTGGGCGACGTGGTCATGATCGACCAGTCACCGATCGGTCGGACGCCGCGATCCAACCCGATCACCTACGTGCGGGCATTCGACGAGATCCGCGACGTCTTCGCGGCGCAGCCACTGGCCCAGGCTCGTGGCTTCACGGCCACCACCTTCAGCTTCAACGCCCCGAAAGGGGGGCGCTGCCGCCTGTGCGAAGGCGCGGGCCATGTTCAGGTCGAGATGGTGTTCCTCTCCGATGTCTTCGTCCCGTGCGAGGCGTGTGAAGGCACGCGGTTCGAGCCCGAAGTCCTGGACGTCCGCATCAAGGGCCTGTCGATCCACGACGCGCTAAACCTGACGGTCGACGAGGCCATGACGCGATTCCGCCACCAGGAGCGACTGGGAAAGGCGCTGTGGCACCTTCAGCAGGTCGGGCTCGGCTACTTGAGGCTGGGGCAGCCGGCAACGACGCTCTCCGGCGGCGAGGCGCAACGGCTCAAGATCGCCCGCCAGCTGGCCACGCTCGCTCGCAAGCGGGAGCGTCGCCTGTACATCCTCGACGAGCCCACGACCGGCCTTCACCTCGACGACGTGCGCACGCTGATCAAGGTGCTCGATCGGTTGGTCGACGCCGGCCACACGGTGGTCGTCATCGAACACCACATGGATGTAGTCAAGCGCGCGGACTGGGTGATCGACCTTGGTCCCGAGGGCGGTGACGCAGGGGGGCGCATCATCGCCGCCGGGACGCCCGAAGAGGTTGCGGGCACCGAAACCCCCACCGGCCACTACCTGCGCGATGCCCTTGGCATCACCCCGTCGCTCGTGAGCTGAGGCCCCGGGATTGGGCCCGGCCGGGTGCTCCGTACGGCAGCCGGACTCGCTTGCGTGGTGTCCCGGGCGCGGTTAGACTGACGGCGCGGCGGCGGTTCCACCGCCGCCGCGCAGTCCGGAGTAGCTCAGCTGGTAGAGCAGGCGGCTGTTAACCGCCGGGTCGGGGGTTCGAGTCCCTCCTCCGGAGCTTCGTTCCACCCAACGGAACCGGGATCAGGCACAGCCGGGGCGACCAGCCGGCACGCGCCAGGGATCCCGTTTTTCGCTTCCCCTTCTCTCTTCCCCTTCAGGCTCAACTGTCTCCGCTCCCTGCTCCGCCACAGCCCATTTGTGCCCAGCGTCACGGTTTTGTGACGCCGCCGAGTTAGTCTCGGGGAGCGGTATCGTTTGGTGGGCAACACGACTTCGGCGTCCGGCAGACATTCGCGTGCGACGTCCACGTCCGCAGACGCGACCGGTACGACCACCATTCGAAATCACCGCCTCATCGACCGGAGCGATGTCATGACCCGAATCACCATCGGACTACTGACACTTCTATCCGTCGGCGTCGGATGCCGCGACGGCCCGCTGGCCGTGCAACCGGCATCACCGACGGCGCTGGAGACTCCACCGGTGCAGCCTTTGGATCCACTTCAGCTCGTCGCCAGCTTGCTGGACGATGCGTTCGTGCGGCCACTCGTTGCCCAGATCGCGGGACGCGCCAGCGCCGATCAGATTGTCGTCGCGCTGCGGCCGCTAGCGGACCGTCCCACGGAACGCGAACTCACGCATGCGATGACCGCGCTCGAAGCGCTGCGGTCACGACTGCTCGAGGGCGTAGCCCAAGGCAAGACACCAGCACGGGAGAGCGATGGTGCGGAAGACGCGGAGGCCCTGATCCTTTACGACGTCCTCTCCCTCATCGTGGACGGGGCACTCCAGGTGGTCAGGAACGCCGTTGACTCGACAGGCACCTAGGCCGAAGGAGCGAGTGACTGCCAATGGACTCCACATACGACAAGCGCAAGGAGCACGCTACCATGACGATCGAGCGCACACCCTCCGGCTTGCGGTTGCCCACCATCGCGGTGTTGGCGGTGCTTGTTGGAGCACCCGTCGTCTTGCAGGCACAAGACGATCCGTCGCCTGAGCAGCAGGATACGATCATCTACGCCTGCTACATCCCGCATTCAGGCGTGGTGTACCGGGTGCGGACGGACGACTCCGGTCCCGACTGCAAGTCTCGGCACCACGTCCTGTTCAGTTGGAACGAGAAAGGCCAGAAGGGCGACAAAGGGGACCAAGGGGATAAGGGCGACCAAGGTGATCCCGGTCCTCCCGGACCAGGGTTTGGGTGCCCGCAGACCCTTCCCGCAACGGGTAGCTGGTTACGGGATCCTGATTCATTCTTCCTGAACCCGGACACCACCGACGGGCGTGGCGGCGATCCCCCAAGTCGCGACCGTGTGGCCTCCGGAGCGGGGCTCAACCTCATGAGTGCCGCCGCCGTCGGTCCCGAGCCGTTCCTCGGCGCGATAGGTCTCGTTGGGTTCAACTTTGCGCCGCGCGGCTGGGCGTTCGCCGAGGGACAGTTGCTCCCCATCTCGCAAAACACGGCGCTCTTCGCGCTGTTGGGCACCACCTATGGAGGCGACGGACGCACAACATTCGCCTTGCCCGATCTGCGCGGGCTCGAGCCAATCTGCGGCATGCGCTATGTGATCGCGCTCCAAGGCGTCTTTCCGTCACGGAACTAGACGGCATCGAGCGCACTGTACCGCTCGAGAACATCATCACCGTCATCCACGCCCCGAGCGTTCCGCGGCGCTCGGGGCACTCCGTCGCCCCCTGTCCTAAGCGTTCCCAGCAGCGCGGGTCTGGTCGTCGCGTTCAGTCGCTGCCAGCCCCTGGATGTCGCCCGCCGCAAAGCGGGTCGACCTCGAGCGGGGGTTCGAGTCCCTCCTCCGGAGCTTCTCCCACGCGCCACGCCCGCCCACGGCGGGGTGCAGGAACACGGGTCAGCACACCGGCTGGCCCGGCCGCGTTTCTGGGGCCGAAACGCCCGCCGCTTCGAATACTGTTACATTCGAGCAGTTGGGGACTTCCCGAACATCGCCATGCGGAACCGAACGACGGTCAACGGGTTAGCGGACCTGGCTGACCCGTTTTGCTTCTCAGCAACACACGCTCCCTTCTGACGGAGACCCCGGACCCACACGGAAATTGCTCATGGCATCATCGGAAGAGACGCATCGGGTACGGGGGTCTGTCGGGCTCGCGCTCGGCAGCGGCTCCGCGCGTGGCTGGGCACACATCGGCGTGATCCGTGGCCTGGCCGAGGCCGGCTTGCGCGTGGACTACGTGGCGGGCGCCAGCATCGGGGCCGCCGTGGGCGCGGTGTTTGCGTCCGGAGACCTCGACGCCCTCGAGGACGTCGCGCTCGAGCTCGACTGGAGGCAGGTCGCGTCGTTCTACGATGCCGTCCTGCCGAAGTCCGGGCTCATCGACGGGACAAAGCTCTCGGCCTTCATCCGGAACTACATCAAGGAAACGCGGATCGAGCAGCTCCCGATCCCGTACTGTGCCGTCGCCACGGATCTGGAAACGGGCGAGGAAGTCGCCATTCGGGACGGCGACATCGTCGAAGCGGTGAGAGCCAGCTTCTCCATTCCCGGTATCCTGACGCCCGTCCGATGGAACGACAGGATCCTGGTGGACGGCGGACTCGTCAACCCGGTTCCGGTAAACGTGCTGCGAGCCATGGGAGCCGATTTTGTGATCGCGGTGGACCTGAACCACGGCGTCGTCGGCGGGAGAGTGTACCGGGGACGCGCTGCCCCCCCCGCCCCCGAACCACCGGTGCGGGACGTGCCGGTCACCGACGTCAAGAGCAGGATCGCCCGGGCCTTGCACACGCGAATGGCTCGCGTGGGGCTCCCCGCCTTGGCCCAGATCAAGCGGTGGCGGAGCCGGGAGCAGCTGCCGAGCATCTTCGATGTGATGACCACCTCGATCAGCATCATGGAGACGTTCATCACCACCACCAGGCTCGACGCGGACCCACCGGACCTGCTGATTCAACCGAAGTTGGGCCACATCCGCTCGATGGAGTTCCATCGAGCCGGCGAGGCGATCCTCGAAGGCTACCGGGAAGCGAAGGAGCGGCTCGCCAACCTGCCGCAGTGAGACCCAACCGCTCCGCGGCCCTGGGATGGAACAAAATGGCGGATTCCGACGTTACAACTTGGTTACGAGGCCCGCGTCGCGCTCACCCCGATTCGCCAGCCTCATGTTGGCGCTGTCCTTCCTGGGCTTCCAGCCCTGGGTGGCCTGTGGGATCGCCTGCCATTTCGAGCTGCATCCCGGCCAGGGGGCGCACCACGGCGCCGACCACCAGGCGCCTCAATGTCACACGGGCAGCTGGACCCAGACGGCCATGGCGCCGTTCGGGAGCCAGAATGTGGGCCTTCCCTCCCCTTCCATAGTAGCGGATCAGGAGACGGTGGCCCGAGAGGTCGAGACCCCGGACCCGCCGGCTCCTCTCTCCTCCTGGATCTCCGCCTTCGACCCTCCTCCTCCACGAGCCTGACGGATCGACTCGCTGCTGCAGCCAGTTCGAACCGTCTCATACTCGAGGAGGACTCATGCGATCGCTCGTTCTCGCGACTGCCGTGCTCGTTGGCGGCGCCACCATCGCCAACGCGCAGCAACCGGACGACCATGGCCACGACCACGACGAGGTGCACTCGCACCGCGGCCCCGGCCCACACTTCATCGACGCGTTCTTCACCGAGAACGCGTTCATCGAACGCAAGCTCCGGCCGGATTTCTTCATTTCGGACGGAGACGAGGGACAGGTCTATACCGCCCAACTGGAAGTGGAATGGGCGCTGATCCCGAATCTCTCCATCGTCACCCACATCCCGTTTCATCATCTGTCACCGGAGGTGGGCTCGAGCGAGAGCGGAATCGGTGATATCGGGATCGGCCCCAAGGTCGCCGTGGTGAACGACCTGAACCGCTTCATCCTGGCGGTTGGCGGTGACTTCGACATCCCCACAGGCGACGCGGACCGCGGGCTGGGCGAGGAGCACGCGGCGTTCGCGCCGTTCCTCTTGGCGTGGCTCCCGTTCGGACCCGAGCGGCGCTGGCTGCTCCAGACCGCCGGACACCTGGAGATTCCCCTGACCTCGGAACCCGAGTCGGAACACGTCGAGCTGAGTACCGCGTTGTCGTGGACCTCCCCGCTCGGCCTCACACCCATCGTCGAGGGCATCGTCGAGTTCGCCACCGAAGGCGGCCCGGCCACTTGGTTCGTGGCGCCCGAGTTCCGCTGGGAAGTCGGCGGCGGCTTCGAGGTCGGTGCCGGAGTGCGGATCCCGGTGAGCGGCCCGCGTGAAGACGACTACCGGTTTGCGGTGGGGGTGATCAGGCATTTTCCGGTGCCGCGGTAGAGAGGCGGGAAGACGGGAAGACGCGAGTGAGGAGTAAGGAGTGAGGAGTAAGGAGTAAGGAGTGAGGAGTAAGGAGTGAGGGAGCCCGGCACAGCCGCAAAACGAAAGGAGCCCGGCACCAGCCGGGCCCCCATGTCGTCCGATCCGTTCGGACTACTTGCTGCCCGGTCGAGTCATGTCGCTGACCTTTACCTCGATCTTGCGCGGCTTGGCCGCTTCCACTTTGGGCAGGGTGACCTGGAGGACGCCGTCGGCGAACTCCGCCCGGACCTTCTCGGCGTCCACTGACCGCGGCAGCGAGAACCGGCGCTCGAACCGCCCGTAGCGCCGCTCAACCAGGTGGTACTCGGATCCTTCCTTACCCTCCTCGACCTCCTGCCTCTTCTCACCGGTGATCGAGAGCACGCCGTGCTCCACACTCACGTCCACATCTTCGATCGTGAGTCCCGGGAGCTCCGCCTGCAGGGTCAATTCGTCCTTCGTCTCCCGCACGTCGACCACGGGAACCCACGCGCTGCCGACCTGGGTCTCGGTCTGGCCCAGGAGCCGGTCGAACTCGTTCCGGATATTGAAAATGTCGTCCCACAGGCTGGGTGCCTGGCGGCGCCAAATCGTCGGGTACAGCATGGTGCATTCCTCCATTGAAACGTTCATCGCTGCGGTCTCCGGCCGCCGGAGCCACCCGGCGACCGCCGCGTATCTGGAGGGCAACCAGGATGCCAACGGAATGCGCCAGATCGACAGACACACGGACGGTTTGGGCGCCCGTGTTTGCCAAAGATGCATGGGGGTCTGTCAGATCTGCGCCGAGTCTCGGCCTCGCACGTCACAGGACCTCGGTCAGCGCCGCTCGGATGTCTTCCAGGCACTGCTCGATTCGGTCGCGATGGGTGCGAAAGGAGAGCACACAGACCCGCAGGAGGAAGCGGCCGCCGACCGTGGTACCCGTCAGGAACACACGACCGCGGCGGTTCACGGCGTCGAGCAGCCGCCGGTTCAGTGCATTGGTCCCCTCGGCATCGGGCCCATCGCCGCTCGCGCGGAATACCACGATCGACAGCTCGGGCTCGACGATCACCTCGATCCCCCTCATGCGGTCGAGCTCCCGGCTCACGTGCCGGGCAAGATCCAACTTCTCGTCCAAGGCGTCGCGGAAGGCGCCGACGCCCACGAGCCTGAGGGGAAGCCACAGCCGAAGCCCTCGAAACGGCCGCGATAGCTCGGGGGACACCTGACAGAAGTCCACGAACTCGGTGCGGTCCTGCATCGCGGGCAAGTAGGCGCCTTCAGTAGCATGTGCGCGTCGCAGCAGGCGTCCGTCCCGTACGAGGAGCGAGCCGGTGCCATAGGGAAGGAAGAGCCCCTTGTGCGGATCGAGGGTGACCGAGTCGGCGCGCTCCATGCCGGCGAGCACGCGTCGACCGCGCTCAGTGAGCGCGAAAAAACCGCCGCAGGCGGCGTCCACGTGATACCAGAGGTGCTCTGTCGCGGCGAGGTCGGCCAGACCTCGCAGATCGTCCACCGCGCCCGTGTTGGTCGTTCCCGCACTCGCAACCACCATGAACGGCCGGTAACCGGCCCGCCGATCCTTGGCGATGGCCGCGCCAAGCGCATCCAGGCGCATCCGAAACCGCTCGTCGGATGGAACGATCCTCACGTTCCGCTGCGGGAACCCGGCCAGGGTAGCCGCCTTCACCACCGAGTGGTGCGCCTGATCGGACACGTACATCGTTCCATCGAGGAAATCTTCGGGCAGCCGATCTACCCGGGCCGTGACCACCGCGGAGAAGTTCGCCAGCGACCCGCCCGAGGTGAGCACGCCCAGGGCCGACGCCGGGAAGCCCACAATCTCGGCGAGCCACTGCAGCACGTTGGTCTCGAGCTGGACGAGCCCCGGGGCCGCGAGCCACACGCCCGTGTACCGATTCACGGCATCGGCGATGAGGTCCGCGACGGCGGAGTGCAGCAGCCCGCCACCGGGGATGTAGGCGAGGTAGCCAGGTCCGGCGGTGTTGAAGCTGGTGGGCACGGCGCGATTGAACAGCGTGTGCAGCAGCTCGTCCAGCGAACTCCCGCGTTCCGGAAGCGGCTCCTCGAGCGCGCGCGCGAGAGCGGCTGCGCCCTCCAGATGGTGGGACGGCTGCACGGGCAGGGAATCGACGTGCGCCGCGATGCGCTCCATCGCGGCATCGACCATGGCCGTGAACTCGGCACCCGACATTTCGAGTTGGTGGTCTGGAGGCGTGGGACGCGTCACTGGTCACCCTCGCGCTGAGCGTTGCTCGTCGTATTCACGTCCACTCGCGTGGCCGTTCTCCGAACCTTCATCTATGTTCCCTCCGCATCCCCAAGCTGTGAAAACCAAACCGAGGGCGTCCAAATGACGAAAACGCTCACAGTCCTGATTGCCCTGCTGTTCGCCGCTCAGCCCGTCACACTCCGGGCCCAGTATCCGGCACCGACCCGTCCGTTTGGCACGCTGCGCGAGCAAGCCGCGCTGCAACAGCAGTGGTTGCAGGAGCGTCTCGACGTGGTCCTGCCGGCGCTCATGCGGGAGCACGGGGTCGAGATGTGGCTGATCGCCATGCGCGAATACAACGAGGACCCCCTGTTTCGGGGCCTCGTTGCGGCCACCAGCTTCGCCGCACGACGCCGCACCGTCTACATCTTCCACGATCGGGGCCTCGACCGAGGAGTCGAGCGGATTGCCCTCGGGGGCGGCTCGCAGGGCGGCGTCTATCAAGCCGTTCGCGCCACCGAGCTGGCACCCGACGGACGTCAGCGCGAGTTCTGGGGCCCGGATCAATGGGATGCCGTGGCCCGCGCAGTCCGTGAGCGCGACCCGCGCACGATTGCCGTCAACATGTCCCAGACACACAACTTCGCTGACGGGCTCTCGGCCGGGGAGTGGGAGCTGCTCCGTGAGGCCCTGGGCCCCGATCTCGTGAGCCGTGTGCGACGCGCCGAAACACTCGCGCTCGACTACCTCGCCGTGCGCGTCACCTCGATGGATTCGACGTACCGCGATATGCAGGCCCTGGTCCACGAGCTCATCGCCGGAGCCTTCTCGAGCGCGGTGATCGCCCCCGGCGTGACGACCACCGACGATGTCGTCTGGTGGTTCCGCCAACGTGTCAACGACCTCGGACTCGGAACCTGGTTCCACCCGACGATCGATGTCCAGCGTCACGGCGTCGAGATGGGTGACTCGGTGGCACCCGTGATCCTGCGCGGCGATGTGCTGCACTGCGACGTGGGGCTCACGGCCCTCCGACTCAACACCGATACCCAGCATATGGGCTACGTGCTCGCCGAGGGAGAAACGGATGCGCCGGAAGGGCTGCGCCTCGCCCTGGCAACGGCGAATCGACTGCAGGACATCGTGATGGCCGAGTTGCGACCCGGGCTCACGGGGAACGAGATCCTCCACGCGTCGTTGGCGGCGATGCGCGAGGCGGGCATCGACGGCACCGTCTACACGCACCCCATCGGCGACCACGGACACGGGGCCGGCCCGCTCATTGGGCTGTGGGACCGCCAGGACGGAGTGCCCGGGCGGGGAGACGTGCGCGTCAGGCCCTCTACCTGGTACTCGATCGAGCTACAGGCCACGTCGCCGGTGCCGGAATGGGGCGGACAGCAGGTGCGCATGATGCTGGAGGAAGACGCCGCTTTGGGTGCGGACGGCACGTCCCGGTGGGTGCTCCGCCGCCAGAACCGCCTGCATCTGGTACGGTAGGCGCAGGCCCGAAAACGGCCGTGCGTTACCTTTTCCAGCCCGGCCCCGTCTTACTTTCGACGAATGACCGATTCGAGTGCAACCCCTCAAGAGGATTTAACCTTATGACACGTAAGATCTTAGGGCTCGCGATGGCGGGCGCCATGGCCGTAGGTGCCGGTGCATGCGCCGACTCTGCCGGACTCGACCACACGGGTTCGGTGGAAGTGACGATGAGCCAGAGCGCGGTCCCCTTGGTCCAGATCGTCGACGGCCTGGCCTTGTCCGGGCTCGATGCCGAGGGCAAGGTGAGCCCCTCTCAGGTCGATTCGCTGTTGATCGAGGTGACGAGTATCTCGTTCCTCGCCGATTCGAGCGATGTCGCGACCGATCCTGACGCCGAAGAGTGCTGCGGCTACTGGATTCACCTGGGCCTCACCGATGCCGTGTGGATCGACCTGGCGAACCTGCCCGACGAGACCACCAATCCGTTGATCATCGCGGCCGGCGAGGTGCCGGTCGGCATGTACCGCAAGGTCCGGCTGCTGGTCGGCAATGCCTATGTGATCTTCAACGAGCCGATCCAGGTCGGGAACGCGGCCAGCTTCGAGGCAGGCGTGCCGCACGAGGTCACCGTCCCGTCGGGTATGCAGACGGGGCTCAAGACCGATACCGATTTCGAGGTTACGGCCGACGGCGACGGCAACCCGACGGACGTCAATCTCGTGTTCGATCCCAGCTCCACGTACAACAACCTGCACGGTACGGGGTCGGGCAAAGTCATGTTGTCCCCGGTTTTCCGGATGCGGTAACCCGAGTTTCAGCCTGCACCGACGCCCGCCGTGGCCTTCACGCCACGGCGGGCGTCTTCGTATCTTTCGCCCGCAGCATTCCGGGCCCACGGCAGGGTTCCCTCCCACAGATCCCCGTCCACCAGCGCGGACGGCCAATGGATGTGGTTTTTCTCGAGAGGATTCGTATGACCAGACACGTATCGTTCCTCGGCACGGTATCGCTCGCCGCCCTCGCCGTCGGATGCGCTTCAAGTGGTACGACCGCCCCGGTTGCGGCGCCGGCCCCAGCGATCGCCCCGCCGGCACCTGCCGAGGTGGCCGCAGAGCCCGCGATCGAATCGATCGAGCCGGGCCGTTTCGACATGGGCAAGATGTGGACGTTCGAGAACGCCCCGGTGCAGTACTTCGAGCAAGCCTACGGCTTCCGTGCAACCAAAGAGTGGCTGGACCAGGTACGGCTCGCGTCGCTCCGCATCCCGGGGTGCACCGCCTCGTTCGTGTCGGGCGAGGGTCTCGTGCTCAGCAATCACCACTGCGCCCGCGGTGCCACGTCGGCAGTTACGAAGGAGGGGGAGAACCTGCTCGACGACGGCTTCTACGCCGCGACCCTCTCCGACGAGCGCCCCGCAGACAACATGTGGGCCGACCAGCTGGTGCGCATGGAAGACGTGACCGACCTCATCGAGCGGGGCGTCGACCCCACCACGTCCGAAGCCGAGCAGCTCGAGGCGATCGAGATGCGCAGCGAATTGGTGGACGACAGCACAAGCGCATTGCACGCCCTCGACTGCGGCGTCACCTCGCTGTACCAAGGCGGGAAGTATTCCCTCTATTGCTACAAGCGGTACAACGACGTGCGCCTGGTCTTCGTCCCGGAGCTGCAGATCGGCTATTTCGGCGGCGACCCCGACAACTTCACGTATCCGCGCTACAATCTGGATTTCTCGCTCTTCCGGATCTACGACGAGGCCGGGCAGCCGCTGAGGCCGGCCAACTACTTCCGGTGGACGAGGACCGGCGTGACCGAGGGCGACGCGGTCTTCGTGATCGGCAATCCCGGGTCGACGGAGCGTCTGAGCACGATGGCGCAGCTCGAGTTCGCCCGTGACTACAACGAGCCGTTCACCACTCGGCTGCTCAAGACCCGTACCGACATCCTCGCGCACTTCATGGAGCACCACCCCGATCAGCGGTCGCGCTACATCAACCAGTGGTTCGGGTGGATGAACGGGCTGAAGCTCTACCAGGGCCGCACCAAGGCACTGAATGATCCCGCGATCATGGGCCGCAAGCTTGGATTCGAGCGACAATTCCGGGCCGACGTCGCAAAGCGTCCCGAACTCCAGCGCGCGTATGGGTCGCTGTGGGACGAAATCGCCGATATCCAGTCGGGCATGGCAGAGGTCTTCCCCACGCTCGCATCGCTCGGCACGGGCGGATCGATCAGGTCGCAGACCCTCGGCACCGCTGCTTTGATGATGCAGTACGCACAGATGGCCGCGGGTGGGGCACCCGATAGCATCGTCCAGTCAGTGCGGAGCCGCCTCGACGGTACCGACATCAACAGGGATCTGGACGGCCACATGCTCGAGGCCCAAATCGGTGACGTCACCTTCTTCCTGGGGGAGGACGACCCGTGGGTCGAAATGGCGCTCGCCGGCCGGGCGCCGTTGGACGCCGCGCGGGCGATTATCGCCGAGTCGCCGAGCGTGGTGGACCCCGAGGCGCGGCGAGTGCTGCTCGACGATCCCGCATCGATCATGAGCAGTGCCGAACCGGCCTTCGCCCTCGTGCAGGCTGCCCTGCCCAGAGTCCAGCAGGCGGGTGCCCAGTTCCAGATGCTGGCCGTGCAGGAGCAGACCCGAGCCACCAAGCTCGCGCGGGCGCTGTTCGAGGTGTATGGGACGGAAGTCGCGCCCGACGCCACGTTCACGCTGCGCATCGCCGACGGGGTGGTGAGCGGCTACGAGTACAACGGGACGCTGGCGCCGGCCTACACGACCTTCTACGGCCTGTACGATCGCTGGGCGGCCCACAAGGGACGTGAGGAGTGGGCGCTGCCCGAGCGGTGGCACACACCGCCACCGGAACTCGATCTGAGCACGCCCGTCAATATGGTGCACACCAATGACACGGTCGGCGGCAACTCCGGGAGTCCGGTGATCAACATCGATCGCGAGCTCGTCGGGCTCTTGTTCGACGGCAACATCGAGAGCCTGTCGGGTGACTTCATCTACACCACAGAAGGTGCCCGCTCGGTGTCAGTGCGCGCCGACGGGATCCTCGAGGCCCTGCGTCACGTGTATGGCGCGGACCGGATCGTCCGGGAGTTGGTCGGTCGGTAGACCCACTCACCGCGGCGTGCGACGCCCGGCCCCCGCCGTCCTCGGCGGGGGCCGTTTCGCTCCGGTTGCCACGGCGGCGGCGGGCTCTCAACTTGCAGCGACCATCACCGGACGTGTCATGCCGACCATTCACGAGCTCCCAACACCCGCGCTCCTCCTCGACCTGGACGTGCTGGAAGCGAACCTCGAGCGGATGGCGCGGCGAGCGGAGGAGTTGGGAGTCGCCCTGCGCCCGCACCTCAAGACCCACAAGTGTGTGGAGATCGCCCAGCGGCAGCGCGCACTCGGCGCCGGCGGCGTGACGGTCTCGACGCTCCCGGAGGCACGAGCGTTCGTGGCGCATGGATTCGACGACGTCACGTGGGCCTTCCCACTCGTCCTGTCGCGGCTCGACGAGGTTCGCGCGCTCTCCACCAGGGCGACCCTCCGACTGGTGGTCGACTCCCGCGAAGCGGTCGACGCGGTGATCCGCCTCGGCGTTCCCCTTCACATCTGGCTCAAGGTGGATTGCGGCTATCACCGGGCGGGGGTGGATCCGAGCGGCGAACTGGTCGTGACGCTCGCTCGGGCCATCGACACGGCCCCGACCCTCACCTTCGACGGCATCCTCTCGCATTCCGGCCACGCCTACCGTGGGCCGACCCGGAGGGAGGTGCTCGCGGCCGCGATCGAGGAGCGAGACACGATGGTGCGCTGCGCCGAACGGCTCCGCGCCGCGGGCATCGCCGTCCCGGCCGTGAGCGTCGGCTCCACCCCGTCAATGGCCGTGATCGATCATCTCGACGGCGTCGACGAGGCCCGGCCCGGGAACTACGCATTCTACGACCACACACAGGTCCTGTTGGGGTCGTGCGCGGTCCGTGACTGCGCAGTGACCGTGCTGGCCAGCGTGGTCTCGTGCCAGCCGGGTGGCGATCACGGGGTGACCGACGCGGGCGCGCTCGCACTGTCCAAGGACAGGGGTCGACACGATGCCCCGCAGCAGACGATGGGTGAGCTGTTCGACGACTACGCGGCCGGCCGTCTCCAGCCCGAGGCACGGCTTGTCTCGCTGAGTCAGGAGCACGGCGTCATCAACGCGCCACGCCCCGTTGGCTCGCGGGTGCGCATCCTCCCCAACCACTCCTGTCTCACCGTAGCGTGCTTCGACGCCTACGACGTGGTGCGGGGGGAACAGGTGGTGGACCGGTGGCTCATCCACCGGGAGCGGTGACTGACGCGACCAGCGTCGCGGCAAGGGGAAGGCTATCGTCGGACTTCCGCAGACATGAGGGTGACCCGGGAGGCACCACCGGGGTATGCGGGAGTGAACGATGACGGAGCGAACGATGCATCAGCGACACCTGCGATTCTCCGTTGCCGCCCTGCTCGTCGGAGCGGGCGCCTGCGGCGATGGGTTGTTGGAACCGATCCTGGAACTGCCTCGCCAGCTCACCGTGGCCGAGGAGCAACTCGTCGAGGCCGACAATCGGTTCGCGTTCAAGCTGTTCGGGCAGGTCAACACGGAGGAGGAGGACGGCGCCAACGTGTTCATCTCCCCCCTGAGCGTGGGGATGGCGCTGGGGATGACCTACAACGGGGCGGCTGGCACCACGCGCGACGCCATGCAGGAGACGCTCGAGCTCCAGGGCCTCACGTTGCAGGAAGTGAACGAGTCGTATCAGAGCCTCATCCAGCTCCTCATCGATCTCGATCCCCGCGTCGAGATGCTCATCGCGAATTCGATCTGGTATCGGCAGGGTATCCAGGTAGTTCCGGCATTCATCGACCTCAACCGCCAGTATTTCGACGCCGAGGTCACGGCCCTGAATTTCGACAGCCCGACTGCGGCCAATGCCATCAATGACTGGGTGCACGCCAAGACGCGGGGACGAATCGATCGGATCATCGAGCCACCGATCCCGAGCCAGATGATCATGTACTTGATCAACGCCATCTACTTCAAGGGCGACTGGACGTCCAAGTTCGACAAGGACCGTACACGGAATGCTCCGTTCACCCTGACCGACGGCTCACAGACCTCCGTGCCCACCATGTCGTCGGGGGCGAAGATCCCCGTGCGCGCGTTCGGCGACAGCGAGGTGCTCGTGGCCGATCTCCCATATGGTGGCCGGGCGTTCTCGATGACGCTGGTCGTCCCTCACGATGAGAGCCGTATCATCGAGCTGTCCAAAACCCTGACGCGCGATCGCTGGGACGCGTGGATCACCGCGCTCCAGGATGACTCGATCGAAGTCGTCATGCCGAAGTTCACCCTCGAGTACGACGTCACGCTCAACGACGTGCTCAAGGCCCTGGGCATGGCCGTGGCGTTTTCCGATACAGAGGCCGACTTCAGCAACCTCTATGCTGGACCCGAACGGGCGTACATCTCCGAGGTGAAGCACAAGACCTTTGTGGAGGTGAACGAGGAGGGCACCACGGCGGCGGCCGTTACCTCGGTCGGGGTGGGCGTGACGAGCGTTCCGACGGTGATCCGTGTCGACCGCCCGTTCATCTTCGCCATCCGTGAGCGCCTGTCAGGCACGATCCTGTTCATGGGGAGGATGATGAATCCGGGAGCATAGGAGAACGGAGCGGCTCGGGGGAACGAGAAGAAGGGCGAAAGCGCATTGGAAACAGGGGAAGGTGTCGAGCGAACCCTCTTCCCCTTTCCCTCCTCCCTTTTCCCTCTTCCCTTTTCCCTTCCAGACCTACCTCTCGAACACCACCTCACCCCCCACCATGGTGAGGTCCACCCGCACGGTCGCGATCGCCGCGGGATCGATGCGGAAGATGTCGTCAGACAGCACCACCAGATCCGCGTACTTCCCGGGCTCGAGCGTGCCGAGCGTCTTCTCCCTGAAGGCCGCATAGGCGCCGGCGGCCGTATAGGCCGTCATCGCCTCCTCCACGGTGATCTTCTGCTCGGGCACCCACCCGTCCGGGTTGGCACCGTCGATCGTGCGGCGCGTGACGGCCGCGTACACCCCGAGCAACGGGTCGAGCGGCGCCACGGTCCAGTCGCTCCCGAACGTCAGCCGGGCCCCGGCGTCCAGCAGCGCCCGAAACGCGTAGGTGGTGCGAATGCGGTCCGGACCGATGCGCTTTCCGGCCCACCGTCCGTCGTCGATCGCGTGGTACGGCTGCATGGAAGGGATCACGTCATCGGCGGCGATCCGCCGAATGGCAGTAAGCGTGAGGTGCTGCGCATGCTCGATCCGCGCCCGCCGATCCCGCTCACCGTGCGTGGCACGGGCGGCGGCATAGGTCTCGAGCAGCCAGTCGTTAGCGCGGTCGCCGATGGCATGGACGATCAACTGGAGACCGCGGCGGTCGGCGTCCAGGATCGCCTCGCTTAGCTCGGCTGTGTCGGTGACCATGAGACCGGCCGTCGAGGGATCGTCCGCATACGGCGCGTAGAACCAGGCCGTGGTCGAGCCCAGGGATCCGTCGACAAAGGCCTTCACGCCGCCCCAAAACAGCTGGGCGTCACCCCGGCCCTCACCTGCAATCAGCTGGACCAGGCGATCGCGTGTTTCGAGCGGCACCACGGCGTAGACCCGGATGGGGAGGGCGCCCCGGTCGCGGGCACGCCGATACGTGTCGAGACCACGCCAGCTCCCCATGTCGGTGATGGTGGTGACACCACGTTCCACGGCGTGGGCGATGGCCGCCGCGAGTGCCCCATCGAGCTCCTCCTCCGACGGCTCGGGGATCACCGCCGCGACGAGCGATTGGGCGGCGTCCTTCAGAATCCCGGTCGGACGCCCGTCGGGGTCGCGCACGATCGTGCCGCCAGGCGGGTCGGGGGTGGCGGCCGACACGCCGGCCAGCTCCAGCGCCCGCGTGTTTGCCAGTCCCATGTGCCCGTCCAAACGACTCACGAAGACCGGGGACTCAGGAGTGAGCGAATCGATCCAATCGCGGTGCGGCAGCTCTCCGCCCCAAAGCTCGTGGTCCCACGTCCCGCCGGTGACCCACGCTCCCGGGTGCCCGGTGGCGAACGCACCGATCCGCCCAGCGAACACGGCTGGCGTCGCCGCGTCCCGTAGCTGGACTCCGGCGAGCTCGAACCCCCCCGCGATGAAGTGGGTGTGAGCATCCAGGAAACCCGGGACCACCCGACGACCGGCAAGATCCACGCGCCGGGTCCGAGATCCGGCCAGCCGGAGGATCGCCTCGTCACTGCCTACCGCCAGCACCGTTCCACCCCGGACCGCCAGGGCCGTCGGGGCGCCGGCACCGCGCCGTGCCGTCCCCGGGCCCGCCCACACGGCACCACGCGTCAGCACCACGTCGGCCGAGGGGTCACACGCGGTCATCGTTGCCCCCAGCAGCAGAATCGTCAGCCGCTGACCGGCCGTTGCCATCCAGCGTGCCATCGCCACCCTCCACCTCATGCGGGGCCCATGTCTCGATCTTTCCGATGCGTTCCAAGGCGGTCGCAACTTCGGGATGAGCGGTGTCTGACGCAAGCTCGAACCGCTGTACGAACACTGTCGTCGGGATGACACGTCATGTGAGTAGGCACTCACGTCTGCTCATAGGTAGAGTGAGTGCTCACTCCCCAGGCAGCCTTGCTTTTCTGCCAGACAGCTCTACTGTTGCTACGCGTACTGAATTGTCACGCTTTGACTTAGGACCGGTTGACTACCGCTGGCTCCACCGGGGAGGTAGATTGCCGGGCTATGAGTTTGCGGCCGATTTACGGTCAGAAGAGCCTGCTCGACCGGCTGGCTGGCGCCCTCGCCTCCAGCCGGTTCCCGCAGGCGGTCCTGTTTACGGGACCTGCGGGCGTGGGGAAGCAGCGATTGGCCCTCTGGGTGGCGCAGGGCTTGCTCTGCCTCAACGGGCCAGGGGCACCGTGCGGCTCTTGCTCGCACTGCCGGCAGGTGCTTGGCCTCGGGCACCCGGACCTGCACTGGTTCGTCCCGATCCCACGCCCCAAAGCCGGCGACCCGGCCAAGCAGGTCGAGGAAGCCCAGGAACTCCTGGGCGAGGTCATGGCCCAGCGGCGCAGCGACCCGCTCTGGGGGCGCCCAGAAGGCCTCTCGAGCCACGCGTTGGCCTCGGTGAGGCTGTTCCATCGGTTGGCCTGGATGACGCCGTTCTCGGGCGCCAGGAAAGTGTTCATCCTGGGGGATGCCGAACGGCTCATCGTCCAGGAAGCGAGTCAAGAGGCGGCCAACGCGCTCCTCAAGGTGTTGGAGGAGCCGCCGGCCGACACGACGATCATCGTGACCGCCGCAGATCCGCACGCGCTGCTGCCGACCGTCCGGTCCCGGCTCGTGGCGATCCGGATTCCGCGGCTGACGGATGACGAGGTCCGCGCGTTCTTGAAGGCCGAAGTCAAGACGCCCCCCAAGGGAGCGGCGTTGGAGCGGCGGATTCTCCTGGCCGAAGGGTGCATCGGTCGAGCACTCAGGACCGAGGACGGGTCGGACGGACCTGACCGAGCCGCCGCCTTGCTGTTGGCGGCGGTCCGCGAGCGTAACCGGTCGTGGCTCCCGATGGCCCTGGCTCAGCCGCCGTGGGCTGCCAGGGGAGACTTCACCGGCATGCTGGACGCGCTCGCGCTCACGCTGCGGGACGAGGTGCGGCGCGAGGCGGGAGGGGGCGGTCAGAAGATCGAGGGCCGCTTGCGCGCCATCAAGCGCGTCGAGGCGACCCGCGAAGCGGCGCAAGGGAACGCCAACCCCCAGCTCGCGCTCGCAGTCCTGGCGGCCGATTTGGAGGCATTGCTGTGACGCTGTCGCACCTGGATGAGGGCGGCAGAGCGCGGATGGTCGATGTTTCGGGCAAGCCCGAGACCAAACGGTTGGCGCGGGCTGAGGGTTGGATCCGAATATCCCCCGAAGCCTTCGCCCTGGTCGAGCGAAACTCGGGCCCGAAAGGCGACGTTGTGTCAACGGCGGAGATGGCCGGGGTGATGGCGGCCAAACGGGCCGCTGAGCTCATCCCCCTGTGCCACCCCCTCGGCCTCGACCATGTGGCGGTCAGGGCCACGTTGGACCCGCAGCTTGCGGGCGTGCGGGTGGAGGCCGAAGTCAGGACTGTCGGCAGGACCGGTGTGGAGATGGAGGCACTGACCGCCGTGTCGGTGGCGCTCCTCACGGTGTACGACATGGTCAAGTCGACGGGCTATGCGATGGAGATCGGACCGATCCGACTGCTCGAGAAGGCAGGGGGACGCTCCGGACACTGGACCAACGAAAGCAAGGACACGCGATGATAGACATACGACGTTTGACTCGGGCCGTCAGCGGTCGCCTCGGGGCGACGTGGCAGCGGCTCTCCACGACGCAACGGCTGATGCTCCGCGGGATCGGGATCGTCGGGGCCGTGCTCGCGCTCGGAGGCCTAGCCGGCATGTGGGGCCCACGGGCCGTCGCCTCGGCCGACGACGGGCTGGGCTATACCGGAACGGCCATTCGGTCGCAGTTCGGACTCCTGCGGCAGTCGCTCGATACGACGGCGGGCGAGCTCGAGATCACCCGCATCGAGCTGCGGCGCCTGGAGGCGATCGTCGGATTCTCCAAGCGCTATGCGATTCCGGCCGACATGGCCGAGCTCGTGTACGAAGCCGCCCTCAAGCAGGGTCTGGACCCTGAGCTGGCGTTTCGCCTCGTGAAGTTGGAGAGCGGGTTCCGGCCGCTGGCCACGAGCCATGCCCGGGCCGTCGGGCTCGCCCAGGTGCAGCTGGCAACGGCCAGGTACTACGACGAGACGATCACCGTCGACCGGCTATACGACCCCGAGACCAACCTGCGGATCGGGTTCCAGTTCCTCCGCGACCTGCTGAATGCTTACGGGGACGTCGAGCTGGCGCTGTTGGCGTACAACTGGGGACCCACCCGGTTGAAGGAGATGCTGGCGCAGGGCCGCAATCCCCGGAACGGGTACGCGTCCTCGATCATGGATGGCTATGTAGGGACGTGGTGATCTCGGGCCGGCCGCTGCCTACTCCGTTCCAGGCGCGGTGACAGCCAGGCGCTGCCCAACTCGCAGCACGTCGTTCCGTTGGAGACCGTTCCAGCGCGTGAGATCGTCTACGCGGACGCCATAGCGCTGGGCAATCCCCCACAGCGATTCCCCACGGCGCACAGCATGGTGCCGCACCCCGGACACGACTGGCTGGGGTGACGGCGCCCGGCCGTGCGCCGTGCGGCTCCGTGCCGCCGGGCTCACCGGAATCACCAGCCGCTGACCGATCTGCAAGCGCTGGGGATGGACGTTGTTGTTCGCGGCGCGGATGAGCGTGACGCTCACGCCATAACGCTTCCCGATCTGCGAGAGCGTCTCGCCCCGGCGCACCACGTGTTCCACGAAGTTGACGCGTTCGTTCGCGGGCAGGTCGTGGTAGCGCTGGGCCACGAGTGCCCCCGTGCCTCGAGGCACGCGGACAATCGCGCTCCGATTGGGCGGCGTCACCCCTCGGATGTAGTGGGGATTCAGCTGCACGAGGGCAATTGCCACGGTGTCGGCGAGGCGGGCGAGCACGTCTAACCCCGTCGCGTCCGGAACCGTGATCTCATCGAACTCGATGGGCGGAAGCACCGGGCCCCGAGTGAAGCCGTACCGCTCCGGATCCTTGGCGATGAGCGCCGCTGCAATCAGCTTCGGAACGTAGTCGCGGGTCTCCCGCCGCAGATATCGGCGGTCCGACAGGTGGAAAAACGTCTCGTCGCTCACGGAGTCGCGCAGCGAGAGCCGTCGGATTCCCCGCGTGACTCGTCCCGCCCCACCGTTGTAGGCGGCCGCAGCGAGATACCAGGACCCGAACAACTCGTACAGGTCGGCGAGGTGCCGTCCCGCGGCTTCGGTCGCGAGGAACGGGTCGCGTCGCTCGTCCACCCAGGTGTCGATCTTCAGTCCGTAGTTCCGGCCCGTCGAGGCGATGAACTGCCACATGCCGACGGCATTCGCCCGCGACACCGCCGTATTGGAGTACCCGCTCTCGATCAGCGCGAGATAGACGAGATCCTCCGGGATGCCGAGCGTCCGGAACCGCTCTCGGATCATTCCCTCGTAGCGGGGCAGCCTGCCGAGCCAAATCTGGAATCGGTCGCGGGCGGGCCCCAGAAAGAACTGCTCGTAGTACCGGACCTGCTGGTGATCGGCGAACGAGACTACATCGATGTCGTAGCTCGGCCCCTCGAGGCTCGCCGGCCCGCCCCGCGGGCCGCTCGCCTCGGCACCGGTGGCAAACACCGCACCGACCGATCCGAGATCGAGCGCCGAGAGCACCCCGCGCACGTGCTCGGTGCCCTTCCCCAAGCTCTTGAACTCGAGCGCGTGGAGCGCCTCGAGCGCCTTCAGGTCTGCGAGGGAGTCCTCGGGCGTCGATTCCACCAGCACCCACGGGTCCGCCACCGGCAGGTTCGCGGGGCTCGCGTCCGAGGGCGCCACGCCGTCGGCGAGTCCCGACGTGACCGGGGCACACGCCGCCGCCCCGGCCCAGAGGGCCACGATGGGGATGGCGAAGAGACGGGCTCGTTGACGCATCTCACCTCACGAACACGATATTCCCGAGCAGGCGGTTCGTGGCATTCAATACTGCAAGGGCTGCGCCACGCTGGACCTCCGTCTCGCTCAGGCACGATCCCACCAGCCTGGTGGCCGGGACCCCGTTGTGGCACGAAATCGACACAATCACGACCACGGCGTCGAAGGCGCGAACCGCCTTGACGCCCAGGAGCTCGAAGTTGAGCCTCGTCCCAACGGCGTCCTGCAGCGCGATCGTGGCAGCCTGCGCGGCAACCCGCAATTCGCCGGTCGCCGACCCCATACCCGTCGACTCACCAACGAACTGCGCCCCGTCGTGCATTTCCAGCACCACCCGGGACCGACACTGGCCGTCCGGTAGCTTCTCGAACTGGAAGTCCAAGAACTTGAGGCGTTCACGCGAGCGCGGAGCAGTCACGATCTCGAACGGGCTCTCAGCCACTCTCCTCGAAACGCACCTCGAGTTGACGTGTGGGCACGACCTCCTCTAGGCGCACGAGGTCGGCGTCCAAGCGGGGTTTTCCCGAATCGTCCAGCAGGACAGACAGCAACAAGATCTTCCCGTCCTCGAGGGTCACGCGAAGCTGCCGGCAATCTGCACGGATCTCTACGTCCTGCACCGTGTGCCCCCGGATCTGGCCCACCGCCTCGGCGATGCGGCGAAGCTCTTGAACCGGCGTGAGCGACATCGGGCGGGCGCGTGCGCGGCCTAACTCAGATGCTGAACGAGGACTTCCTTCAGCGTATCGTTGGTCAGCCGATCGGCTGCCTGGAAGAGGGAAGACTTGGAGTTCGCCTCGATCGGGAACGAGGCCCAGAATGCACGGGGCTCCCGATCGGTCTTGGCGGCCCGGAAGGAGAGAGTCAACTGCCACATTCTGGCATCCGGCCGCATCTCGGCCGCTGGGTGCACATGCCAGACTTCCTCACCCGTGTCAATTACTCTCCAGGCCATCGACCATCACCTCGCGCGTCGCTCAGGGGAAAACGTCCGGACAATATGCGGGCCGCCTGAGGAACGGGTCAAGGGCGCCTGATCCCGAGGGCCTCGAGATCCGCTGCCGTGTCGAGGTCTCGGAGAACCGAAAGCACCTGTACTTGAAGGTGGCACACCCGGCAGCGCGCCACAGTGACGGAGAACACCTGGTCCGTGCCCCACGGAATCCCTTCGAACACCGTCGGAGAAGGCGCGCGCAACCCGAGCAGGTAATATCCGCCATCGACGGAAGGACCGATTACGGCATCGTGGTCACGGAGGTGGCGCTCCGCCTCGGCCACCGTGGACCCCGACACGTCGGGCGCATCAGCCCCAATTACGATGACCGGGCCGTCGCCTTTCGCAAAGTGCCAGGCAAAGGCGTGCGACAACCGCTCACCCAGGTCGCGGCCCCGTTGCGGGAGATACGGGTGCTCGCCGAGCCAGGCGCGCATCTCGTCCCGCGCCTCCGGCGGGTCGTGCCACACGGTCAGGGCGTAGCGCTCGCCGACGCCCGCCGCCACCCGGGCACCGATCTCCCGGTAGAGACGGAGCGCGGCCTCCTCGCCGAGATCCGCAGCGAGGCGCGTCTTTACCTGGCCCCGCCGAGGAGCCTTCGCGAACAGGAGGACCGCGGTCACGTCCCCTCGGCTGGATACCAGCGTGCCATGCGTTCGGGGGACACGCCCGCCGCGTAGGCCGTAAGCAATGCCGTGTTCCTGAGCCAGGTGCGGTAGGGGCCCTGCCGGAGCCAGCGCCGGGGCGACACGAGGAGCGGGGCCTCGAGCCGGGTGAGTGACGCCTGTGCTCGCACAGCCCTGACGAGCGCCACGTCCTCCATGATCGGCACCAGAGGGAATCCCCCCACGGCCTCGAACAGCGCGCGCCGCACCAACAACCCTTGGTCACCGTAGGGCAGACCGCCAAGTCGGTCACGGAGCTGTGCGCCCCACTCCATGATCCGTGCCCACCCACCCGGATGGTCGATGGTGAGGCGCCACACCGCTGCATCACATTCGGCACCGAGCGCAGCCGCCAGGACCCGCCGCGCCCGCTCGGGCATGCGCACATCCGCATGCAGAAAGCACAACCACTCTCCGCGCACCTCGGCGGCCCCGGCGTTCATTTGTGGCGCGCGGCCCCGCGAGGCACCGACGACCCGCGCCCCGTGCGCGCGGCCCACGGCAACGGTGTCGTCGCTCGAGCCGCCGTCGGCGACCACGATGTCGGTTGGAAGCGCAAGCGCCGCCAGATCGGAGAGGAGACCCGGCAGACACCTGGACTCGTTGAGGGTCGGGATGACGACGCCGAGGACCGGCACGCAGGATTCAGGCGAACGACTAGCGGTTCCCGAAGACCGCCGTGTCGTTCAGCGTCCAGTCGTAGTGGCTGCCGGCGCGGCAGCCACGGAGGCGAGCAGGGCCGTTGGGATCATCCACTGACAACGCATCACGTATTCTCTCCCACTGACCTGGACGGCGGTCGGAATCCGAGCCGCCGGGCAACGAGCGGAACGAGCGCAAGCACGAGGAACAGCCCGCCGGCAATGAACAGTCTAATCCGTGCGTCGGCGGTGGCCTCGGTCGATCCCAGCACGAGCGCATCGGCGAAGAACGTGTACACCAACGTCCCCGGGAGTATCCCGATGACCGTCGCGAGCGCGTAGTCACGCCATCGCAGCGCGGTGAGCCCCGAGCCAAAGTTGAGTGCGTTGAACGGGACCAGCGGAATGAGTCGCAGGACCAGGAGTCCCATGAACCCGTGATCGGCGGTGGCCCTGTCGAGGCCGGCGAGTCGTGTGCCGAAGAGGCGCTCGATCCCGTCGCGTCCCAATCCGCGGGCCAGCACGAACGCCGCGTTGGCTCCGACGTTCGCCCCAATGGTGACGAGCACGACTCCCCACCCGAACCCAAACACCGCCCCGCCGACGATCGTGAGAATCGAACCGGGGAGTGCGATCGCCGTGGCACCGGCGTACGCCACCACGTACAGGACGGGCGCAGCCGTGCTGGCCCGGAGCACGTCGAGTGTTTCGTGGAGCCCCTCGCGACTGAGATAGGCCCCCACCGGCGTGACCCGAACGATCACCGCGGCCCCGCCGATCACCGCCACCAACAGGACGAGCTTGATCCACGCTCCCGGCGCCTTCACTTCAGCACCCGCACGATCCGCCGGAGCCAGCGACCAGCGCGACCCTGGAGCTTCTCGCGGTAGTAACCGTCCGCCGTGCGCTTGATCCCTTCCACCATGGTCGGGTAGGGATACACGACCTGCGAGAGCTTGGGCAACGCGATTCCGTGCCGCATGGCCAGCACCAGCGGCATGAGCAGGTCCCCTGCCCCGGACGCGACCACCGTGGCGCCGAGGATCTTCCCATTCCGCTTGGTCACGACTTTGACGAACCCCCGATCGTGACCGTCGACGATGGCCCGGTCGAGATCGGCAAACCCGTAGCGGTGCACTGCCACGCGATCCCACCGCTCACGAGCCTCGCCCTCGGTGAGGCCCACGCGGGCCACCTCGGGATCGGTGTACGTAACGCCCGGGACCGTGGTGTAGCTCGCTTTGCTGGTGAACGGGAATACCGCGTTACGCAGCGCGAGTTTGGCTTGGTATTCCGCGACGTGCGTGAACTGTGGGCCCCCCGCAACGTCGCCCGCCGCCCAGATACCGCGGACCGACGCCCTGAGAGCGCTATCGACGACGACGGCACCGCGCTGCACCTCGACCCCGACCCCCTCGAGACCCAACCCCGCCGTGTTCGCCCGCCGCCCGGTGGCAACGAAGACCTCGTCCGCCGTGATGACCATTTCCGCGTCGTTCTTCCGGACACTGACCAGTTTGGCACCCGAGTCGGACCGGTCAACACGCTCGACCCGAGCCCCGACATGCACGACCACGCCCTCGGCCTCGAGCACCTGCTGGATCTCCGTCCCAGCCTCCGGCTCCTCCCGCGGGAGGAGTTGTGGCAACATCTCGACGAGCGTCACCTCGGCGCCCAGACGGCGATACATCTGTGCGAACTCGATGCCGATCGGCCCTCCACCGAGCAATACCATCCGGCTCGGAAGGGTTTCCTGATCGAAGGCAGTTTCGTAGGTCAGGTACCCCGCCTCTTGCAGGCCCGGGATCGGCGGTGCGGCGGCCACCGCTCCGGTGGCCACCACGACGCGAGGGCTCTCGAGGGTCCTGCCGTCCACCACCACCCGGTTCGGGGCCGCGACGTGCGCCGTGCCGAACACCACCTCGACCCCCAGATCGCGGAATCGCTGCGGATCGTCGTGCACCGCGACGCGGCTGCGGGCCGCTCGCATGCGCTGCATGACCTGCGCGAACGCATGAGCCGGCGCGGCTCCCGTGAGCCCGAGTCGATCCGCGTGACGCATCTGATACGCCAGCTTAGCCGACGCGATCAGCGCCTTGCTTGGCACACATCCCGTCCAGAGGCAGTCGCCACCCAGCTTCTGCCGCTCGACGAGCGCTACGCGGAGCCCGAGGGCCGCGCCACCGGCGGCCGTGACCAAGCCGGCGGTGCCGCCCCCGATGGCGATGAGATCGAAGCGTTCCATGATGTTTCCGAGTGAACCGAACCGGCGCGGTCGGGGTTCCGACGGCGCACACGCTCCGGCGTCGGTGGGCACGGGTTCTACAATGGCGTGAGACGGGCAGACCGGGGAACTGGACGCTAGACCGTCTGCGTCCGGTGACCGCGATCAGGGCGCGACTGGCGGAACCGAGTCGAACGTGGTCAGGAGGTAGAGGACCGCGTCTCCGAGCACGTGACGCTGCGTCCGGTATCGCGTGACCTCGATCCGCCGGATCTCGCTCACGGCCCACCCGCCGAGCAACTCGGGGCGGACCGTGCCGCTGCCGTCGTCACGCCAGTCGCAGATGACCTGCTGGTCGAAGTCGAGCGACCCTTGCGCAGCGTAGAGGAGGATCACCTCGACTCGCGAGCTGTCGTCGCCCACCGGTCCCCAGGTGAGCGTGAGCGGCTCGGTCAAGGAGGGTTGTCCCGGGATCGGCGTCAGGGCGGAGAGCACCGGCGGGGTGAGCGAGGAAATCTCCGCCGCGGGAAAGCCGCCGCCGCCCGGAATCGCGAAGCTGACCGCCGTGCCGGGGACGAAATCCACGTCCTGCGGGTCCGCGGCGTACACGGTGATGCCAAACCGGTTTGCTGGCCGAAGGATGGTGGTGTCCGTCCCCGCGATGAAGACGATGCTGTCCCCGGCGTCGAGCTGCTCGGGGGTGCGTATGCGCGGGTCGTAGTCTCCCACTTGGCAGGTGTCCACCGTGGATCGGCTGTCGCCGGACGGGCCGTCTGCGGAGTACACGAAGGCCGCCTCCGGCCGCGCGACATATTTCCCGTCAACGGATCGGCTGAGGACGGTGAGCAGGCCCGTCGGCACAGTAGGCGTCGAGAAGGTCGGATCCCCGCACCCCACCGCGGTGGCGCCAAGCATGTTGGCGAGCAAGATTCCTGCAAGTCGGCAACGCATGAGATCATTGCCCCGGGGTGCCGTGCGTGTGCACGTGGATCACGCCGCCGAGGTTGCCCTGGCCGAAGCGCGCCTGAGCCTCGCTCGGCGTCAGGAACTCCACCCAGCGCACCGACGTCGCGGACAGGCGGACCAGCGAGTCGCGTCCGCCGAAGCGCTGTCCGTCCAGGTACACCACGACCTCGGCAGGCGGGCCCGTCAGCGAGGTTGGGCGCCCGCCGAAGCGCTGCAGCCAGTTGGGCCGCCGGAGCCGGATCACGTCGTATATGTTGCCGGCCTTGGTTGCCAGGATCTCCTCTTCCCCCATCGTCCGGTCACCGGATGGCACGGGCTCGAGGTGGCGTTCTTGGGCCTTCCCACAGGCCGCAACCGCGACGGCGGCGCACAGCAGGGCACCCTTCGAGAACACGCGCATGCGACTGGTCGCCTCCCGGTTCACGTAGCGCGGAGCGACCGCCGGGTTTGGCGGCCGCTCCGCAATCTACACCAACTGGCCGGAGGCGGCTTGCCCGCCTCCACTCCGCGCTACTCGGGTGGCCGACGGTCGTTCAGGAACACAAACGCCGGAGCCTGGAACGCGGAGCTCTGGGGTGCCATGCTTCCGGCCACCGACTGGGGCAGGACGACCACGGTGATTACCGACCCAGCGATCCGAACGCCAGTGATGGCGCTCGACGTGCCCGTCGCCGCGGCCCCCGCTGGCGCCGCCGTGTTTGCGACCAACAGCGGGGTCGTCGTGGTGGTCGCGGTCGCCGCTACCCGCAGCGCCGCGGTGTCCAAGTCGACGTACGGCGTGAAGGTGCCAAACGCGAGGTTCGTCCACGTAGCGGTCGCCGCCGGCACCTGGTCGGCCGTGGAGGTCGTGCCGACAAACACGTCCACCGGGCCCAGGTCGCCCGCAAGGTTGAGCACCCGCAGCGCCACCTTCCCTGCAGCCGGCGCCGGAGCATTGTCCTCGACCACGGTCACGGTTGCCGCGGGGGTGGACCCGGAACGCATGTAGCCCCCGTGCAGGACCGTGTACCGGCCGCCGTCCGCGAAGGAGAATGTGGTTTCGTTGACCACCGTCGTGGCGACCGCCTGATCGCTGCTGCTCAGGAAAACGCGAAACGTGTGGGAGCCGGCCTCGATCGGCAGGTAGTGCTCCTGTCGGTCCCGGAAGGAAGCGTCGAACATGCCGCTGTTGGTCACGAGGTCCACGAACCGATAGTCCATGGCCATCGTGTCCGGGACGGCGTTGACGAACCGGACGGCCGCGAGCGGCACGGGTTCGAAGGGGGTGGTCTCCGTCCCCTTGTCGCACGCTACCACTCCGCACGCCATCGCAGAAACGAGCGCAATACTATGGAGTATCTTCATAGTCATCTCGACCTGTGTAGAGTCAACGGGAAGAGCCGGGAAGCCACAACCGGTGGGGGGTTTTCCGGGGGCGGCTGATCGGTCTCGTTGCCGGTGACTGCGAGCGAGGCGGTGGCGACGAACGCTACCACGCCGACCGTCACCGCGCCGATGGCAATCCCCGTTCGCGCGGCCGACCTGCGACGCTCGCGCACAGTGCTGATGTGATCGCGCCCGAGCGCAACGACTTCACCGCTCCACCGGACCACCTTGCCGCGGATGTCCACCACGCGCGCGACGCGCACGCTGTAGGTGGTGTCCGTGAGACCGACCAGCACGCCTTCGATGCGGTCGGTGCCGGACCCGATTCCGGCGGCGAGCGCCGCGCGGCCCTGATCCGTGGGCTCGAACGCGAACGTACGCCCCAGCTCCGGCCCGACCTCTCCCGGCACGCTGTAGCTGTAGCAACCCGCCAGCCAGGCGGCGGCGCAAAGAGCCGCCGCCGCCTGCCGCGGGCCTCGAACGCGGGTTGCGAGCATCAGATCAGATCGGGCTGCAACTGATGATTGGCCCGTACGTGCTCGATCCCGTACTCTCCCCCGTGCCGAGCTTCCCGCAGCCGCCGAAGGCCGTGATGAAGTCCGCGCGCCGGGTGTCCTTCTCCTGCCATGGCACCACGAAGTGGACCGGCGTTCCCTCGGGCAGGTCACCCCAGCCGCGGGAATCCATGAACCAGTTCGCGAAGTTGGTGTACTGCGTCTCCAGCCGCTTTTCCCACTTCATCGCGTCCCAGATGTTGCCGCACGGTAGAGTGTAGGCCGAACCCGTCCACGTGGGCACCCGGGGCACGCAGGCCGTCCCGCCGGGAACCGGGTCGTTCAAACTCGTGATGCCGGCGAGGGCCGGCAGGCCCGCCGCGGTGCGGGTCGGGTTGATCTTCACCATCGCGTTGGTAAAGTCATTGGCCCTGAGGTAGCCCTCCGCCGCGATCAGATCGACCTCGGCCTTGGTCAGGATCGGGAATGGTCCGACCCGGCCGGCGGCGTTGAACGCGTAGAAGCGGTAGTGGTCGTACATCGAGTTGCCAAGCGGGTCGGCGGGCGTGTCTTCCGCCGCCGGCCGATTGCGGTAGTACTGGCCCGGCGGCAGCGCGACCTGCCCGGTTTGCTGGGCGGCGCGCGTGTCCCCTGTCGGGAACCGCGTGTCCGGCGTCTGCATCAGGAACTGCACCCTGCCCGCTCGTGGGGTATTGAGCCAGGCCAGGAACGTGCCGGTGGTGTCCGCGCCACCGATCATGAACTGGTGCATGGCGTGCCAGCTACCCGCCCGGAAGTTATCCGCCGGCCACGAGATGCTCCAGCCGGTGGCGGGCTCCGCGTCCGTCTCGAAGTCCGCCGTGATCCCGTTGTTCGCGTCCGCGATGACGGACGTCCAGTCGACGGCGGCGCGCTCCGCCGGGGTGCGCGCTGCGGCGATCCGGATCACCGCCCGATACGAGCGAATCAGGCGGAGAAAGTTGGCCTGGCTGACGGTGGCACCCTGTCGCATCCAGCTGCTCGGGATGGTAAACGCCACGCTGCCCGCGGCGATCGCCGCCGCCGAGTCCAGGGCCTCGACAGCCTTCGCGTTGACCTCTGCGTAGCCGATGAGCTGGGGCAGGCAATCGAGTGCCGTGCACGCCGGGTCGTCGGTGGGCCAGGCGATTGCCGCCGAGTCAAACGGGATCGACAAGTAGCCCAAGGAGAGTCCCAGGGTGAACCACGCGAACGCGCGTCCCCGGGCATCCGCATCAGCCGAACCGAGCGTCACGTCGTTCAGCTTCGAAAGTCCCAGCGCCGCCGAGCGGGATGCGTTACTGAAACGGTCGAACCCAGTACTGATCTCCCCCGCGCCGGCGGCACCGCGGGTGTTCTCGATGAAGTTCCGCGGGATCAGGTAGCGCGGTCCCTGGTTGTAGTTCGCCAACTCAGAATGGTTCTCGAGCGCCATCACCCGCATCTGCGGTTGCACATTCTGGCCGTTGAACACCCCCCGCCACCAGGCATTGTAGGAGTCCCTGATCCAGTTCTCGAGATCGGCCGGCTGCGCCAGCACGTCGTCCCGGTTCGGGTTGTTGACGTTCTTCACCTCCAGGGGTTCGCTGCACGCCCCGATCCACGGCACGGCGAGCAACGCCAGGAAGTACAAGTGCTTTCGCATATCAATACTCCTTGGAGCCGGGGCCCTGCTCCGGCGCCGGCCAGGCCGGCCGCCGGAGCAGGTGCGGCACTGCTCCACTCAGAAGGACGCCGAGACTCCCACCGTCACCGCACGGAGGTTGGGGAACGTGAACGCGTCAATCGCGTTGATAGCTGCGCTGTTGGTTGCTCCACCCTGGATCCCGACCTCGGGATCGAACCCGCGGTACGAGGTGATGGTGAGGAGGTTGCGGCCAACCACGCTCACGCTCCAGTCTCCCACTCCTCCGATCGCGCCGATCCGGTAGGACAGCAGCAGCTCCCGGAGCTTCGCGTAGCTCGCGCTCTCGACCATGTAGCTGGTCGGGGCGAGAATATCGTACAGCCCCCCGAGACCGGACGAGAACGGCGCCGGAGCCCGGTAGTAGTACCCGATGGGCTTGGCCGTCTCGACGGTCTGGTCGGCCTGGTCCACGTCCACTGAGAGGAAGTCCAGGTGGGCCCAGTGGAATCCCTGGTTCCAGACTTCCTGCCCGATGGCCATGTCCATGAGCGCGTACACCGTGAGCCGTCTCCACTGGAAGTCCGTGCTGAACGCCATCCGGAAGTCGGGGAGGGCGTTGCCCAGCGGGATGATGGACGCAGCCCCACCCACGGTGTCCCGCATGACGATCGGCATGCCCCAGTTCAGATTGCTGCCGTAGGGCGAGTCGGCCGCCGGGAGTGTGGTTTCCCACAGGTTCCTGGTGATGCCGTCCGCCTGGGAGTTGCCATCGCCCACCCACACGATGAGCCCCGCGTCGTTGGTCTGGAAGGCCCTCCCCGGACCGCACTGCGCCCGGAAGTCGACCTCCCAGGTCGGCAGCTCGTCACAGGAGGTCAGGAACTTGCGGCCGTAGAAGGTCCCGAACCGCTCGCCCTCCTCCATGCGGAACATCTCTCCGCCGGCTTGCACGGGCGCGCCGAAGTTGAACGGCGGCACCAGCAGCTCGGTCACGGTGGTCCGGGTCCGGTCGTAGATCGCCCGGACGGACCAGGACACGTCCCGGCTCCGCACGAGCGGCAGCGTGAGGCTCAGCTCCCACGTCTTGTTATCGAGCGTGCCTACGTTCTGCCACTGGGTACCGAACCCGGTCGTGGCCGGCACGCTCACCGGCAGGATCTGGTCCTTCGTCTTGGAGTACGCGTAGGTGACGCCGAACAGCAGCCGCGACGCGATCGCCAGGTCCGCGCCCGCCTCCCACTCGTACATCTTCTCGGGGCGCAACTGATTGTTGCCGAGCGTCGAGAAGCTCACGACGCCGCCCGAGCCGATGCCGAACGTCTCGTACTGCGCGGAGAAGGAGGGGACGTTGCCTGCGGTGCCGTAGGAGCTCCGCAGCTTGAACTCGCTCACGGGGCCGATGAACCACCACGGCTCCTGCGCCACCCGCCAGGCGCCGGAAACGCGCCCGTAAGTATCCCACCGGTTGTTCGACCCGAACCGCGAGCTGCCGTCCCGGCGGACGACGCCGTCCAGGATGTAGCGGTCCTTGAAGTCGAGGTTCACGCCGCCGGCGTACGAGATCTGCCTGGTCGCGGTGACCGATGACGACACACTGATCGACGTGGTGGCGTTCGCCGCCGACTTGATCCCCTGCACGGCCAGCACACTGCCAGAGAGTTCGCGGAACTTCGTATCGGTGGACTCGTAGTAGTACCGCAGGTTCGGCCGGATCGAGAGGTCGCCCACCCGGTGGTTAGTCGAGATGTTCAGGCTGCTGTTGAAGGCGTCGGTGTTGTTCACCCACTGGTCGAGGAAGCCACCCTGGGTGGACGTCCGGTTGAACGTGTCCCGCCAGCCCTTGTCACGGAAATAGTCGGTACTCGAGCGCCGGATGTCGAAGTTGAAGTTCCCGCTCGCCTCGAGCCACGGCAGGGGCGTGAACCGCAGGTCCGCTCCACCTAGGAATCGGTCCCCGTTCTCCTTCTGTGATATGGTCTCGAGAGCGTACAGCGGATTGTAGTTCTGGATCCCGCCGCTCTGGAGGTTCGTGCGCGGGTAGAGCCGGCCGAGCGTGTCCCGGGCGAGCAGGTTCGCTGCCCCGGGGGCGCGGGTCAGGCGGAAGAACGCGGCACCGCCATTCTCCTGTTCCTCACCGTCCTCCACGGAGTGGCTGTAGTACGTCCGGACCCCGAGCTGGAACATGGATCCAACCTGCTGGTCCACGTTGAGCCGGAGCGAGTAGCGGTTGTAGCCGTCGAGGAACCGGATGGAGCCCGGCTGGTCGAGGTAGCTCGCGCTGGCGAAGAAGCTCGTGGCGCCGACCCGCCCCGTGAGGTCCAGCGACTGCGACTGGAACACGTTGGGGTCCACCCCCTGCTGCACGCCGTTCCACGTCGGGAACGGCCAGCGGTCCACCTGGAAGCGTTGCCGCAGTATCGGAAGCCCTGGCGAGCTCGCCCCGGGGTCCACCGTGAAAGCCGGCGCGGGCGGCAGAGACACCGTTGGCGCGTTGTTGATTGCGTCAACCGTCTCGCGATAGTCGAACGTCCGGGCGCAGAGCGGCTGGCCGGAGATCCTCTGGCAAAACCGGGTTCCCGTCTCGTCCAGGACGAGCGCCGTCCGACGCGCGACGCCGAAATCGCGCTCGATGTCGGTAATCCCGGCCTCGCTCCGGAAGCTGACCCTGACACCCTCCGACGCGTTGCGCCCCGAGCGGGTCGTGATTTGAATCACGCCGCTGCCGGCCTGCGCGCCATAGATGGACGCGGCAGCAGCGCCCTTGATCACTTCGACGCTCTCGATGTCCTGTGGATTGATGTCGGGAAGCCCGCCGCGGATGATCACGCCGTCCACGATGTACAGCGGCTCCTGGCTGCGGCCCGACGCGTTCATCGACTTGGGCCCGCGCAGGATGATCGACGGCACCTCGCCCGGACGGCCGCTGTGGCCGACGATGTTGGCACCCGGCACCTTGCCCTGCAGCTGGGCCAGCGGGTTGGCCGCCGGGACCTTGAGGTCCTTGGCGTTGATGCGATCAACGCTGAACGGCACCTTCGCCTGCTCGGTGCCAGCGGTGAGGCCGGTCACCACGATGGCTTCCATGAGGAAGACATCGGTCGACATGGTGAAGTTCACCTCGAACCGACCCGCCGTCAGGGTGATCTGGAGCGATTGGAACCGATACCCGACCCCGCGGGCTCCGACCGTCACGGCCTGGCCGCGCACCCGGTCGCCGGGGACGTCGATCGTGTAGCGTCCATCGGGACCGACCAGGGCCCCGATGTCGAGTGCCGGGATCGAGACCAGCACGCCGACCGCCGGCTGTCCGTCATCGGCCAGGACGCGCCCCGTGATGGTCGCGGGACCGAGCCCCTGGGCCCACGCCGCCAACCACGGCACCGCGAGCACGAGGGCGAGCAGCCCACCCGACCTCAAGGTTCTGAACCACAATCGGTGCATAACCGCCTCCTTCTTGGATACGAGCGCCTACACTAGAGGCGCCTAGGCCAGGCGCTGAATCGCCGGCTGGCCCGCTGCGCGCTTCCAAGACGCCGCAAGGTCAGTGGCCGGAACCGAATTCAGTCTCGCTGGCGGTGGTCAAAGGGTGCGACCAACGGACCCGCCACTCATCCAGCCGAACAAGTGCGGAGGTGACGAGGGACGCTCGGCACAAGAGCCTCTGCACTAACTGCACATGTGCACCTTCTCGGGCGTCCTGTCAAGAGTACGCCAAGACGGGCCGCTGGCGCCCAAGGGGTGCTCAGGAACCGGCGCCGGCAACCGTGTAGTATCTTTGGGAGCGGCTCTGATGCCGGTTCCCGCCCGGAAGCGGGACGCGTCTCATGCGGTCGGCGGCGGCCACGGTCGCTGCTAACCGGTTCAGGCATATGCACATGGCTGATACATCCCGTCCGCCCGAACGGCGACCGCCGTCCGTGCCGGGACGGGGTGACCGCTTCCGCCGCGGCGGGAGGGGACTCACACCGATGGTGCATGTCAAGGGGATCTGGATCCTGCTGGTGGCCCTCGCCGCCCTGCCGATCGGGGAGACGACGGCCCAACAGGGAACGTCCGGCATCCAAGGACGGATCGTGGACCGGATCACGCGGGCGCCCCTCGAGGGCGCCCTGGTGTTCGTCCTGGGCCGGCAAATCCCCGTGGCCAGCGATGGCGAGGGCCGCTTCCGCTACGCGGGCCTCGAGATGAATTCCTATTTCGTCCAGGTACAGCGGACCGGCTATGTGACGACTACCTGGGAGGTGCCGGTGCCCGCCGACAGCTTCGTCGAGCACGAGCTGGAAATCGAGCCGCTCGAGACGCCCATGCTGGCCCCGGTGGTGGTGGAGGCCGTGGCACCGGAGGACCGCACGTGGTACCTCGGTTTCGAGCGCCGCCGCGTGGCCGGTGAAGGACAGTTCGTCACGCGGGACGAGATCGAGCTGCGACGGGCCCCCTCCCTCGGCGACCTGCTCCGCACGCTCAACGGTCTGCAGATGTTCTGCAACCGAAGGGGCTGCAGCATCCAGATGACCCGCACCCGGTGCCGGCCGGAGTACTTCCTGGACGGCTTCCCCGCCGACCGCACTACGGTGGAGCGGATGCCGGTTACCGACATCTTCGGCGTGGAGGTGTTCAACTTCTTCCAGGTGCCGGTCGAATTCCAGCGCGCGGATCTCAACTGTGGCGTGATCGCCGTCTGGACGCGCCGCGGGCCACCACCAAGGTGATGAACGACCACTCGTAGAGGATCGGCCGGCACCAAGCTCTACTTCACTTATGCGAGGTTCTCAGAGTTTGGGGCCCCATTGGGACCCCAAAGCCGGAAGGACCGCTCTCTAGAGCGGCCCTCGAGACTGAGAAGCCTGTTGAGGAGTTGGTGCGTAACGGAATCACCGGGCTGGGGCTCGACGCGCCGGCGAAGCCAAGCGCTTCGAGGACGCCGGAAGGCGTCCGAAGAAGAACCCGGGACCGGACCCAACACACCGCGGCGACCCGATGGCGGGATGCAACTCAATGACCGGGCTGGGGCTCGACGCGCCGGCGACGCCAGGCGCTTCGAAGACGCCGGAAGGCGTCCGAAGAAGAACCCAGGACCGGACCCAACACACCGCGGCGACCCGATGGCGGGATGCAACTCTATGACCGGGCTGGGGCTCGAACCCAGGACCTACGGATTAAAAGTCCGTTGCTCTGCCAACTGAGCTACCCGGTCCCATATACTCGAAACTTCGCCACGGATCTCCGGGTGGACAAGAACGTGGATCGAACATCGAGCACCGAGTGCTCTGCCAGCCCCCCGGCAGACACACACGAGATACTGCGCTGCACCGCACCGGCAGGACACCCGATTCTCCCCTCGGATTCCGCCAGCAGCGACCCGTGACCGGGCGAGAAAGGGTGCCCCGCTCCCCCGTCGGCGAGCCGTGTTTCCGCTCCGATACCCCTCGCCGTACAGAGGGAAATCCGGCCCGACACAGGAGCAGCACAGAGGCAAAACCGGCCCTCCCCAACCAGCGTTCCGAGGGAGAATGAGCCGTCGATGCCCCGTCCCTAGAGGGAAAAACTCTTGTTCTCCAGAGAGAAAGTTGTACTTTGTGAGGCGTGAGGGGCTGGTTGTCCACACGTTCACAACCTTCTCCGAGGTTCAAATGGGCAAAAAACGCGCAAAGAAGAAGACGGTCAGAAGGAAGAAGACCGCCAGGAAGAAACCAGCGAAGAAGAAGGCGAAGCGGAAAGTGAAGAAGGCGAAGCGGAGAGTCGTCAAGAAGAAGAAGCGGGCGAAGCGGAAACCGAATGCGGCGTTCATGAAGCCGGTGCAGCCCGATGCCAAGCTCGCCGAAGTCGTGGGCAGCACACCGCTGCCGCGCACCCAGCTCACCAAGAAACTGTGGGCGTACATCAAGCGACACCGCCTGCAGGATTCGAAGAACCGGCGCATGATCAATGCTGACGCGAACCTCAAGCCGGTCTTCAACGGCAAGTCAAAGGTGAGCATGTTCGAGATGACGAAGTTGGTGAACAAGCACGTCAAGTAGGTACCACCTCGTTGTTGCGCTACCGGATCGGGTAGCGCTCGTCGGATGGCAGGATGAGTGGGAGTCCGACATCACACGGATCCAGCCCCGCAGTGGGGGGTCGGCGCGCTCGCCGACCCCCAACGAGGTCCTAAGCTCCAACCGTCACCCTACCGGTTTTCCCGACTCGTTTCGTTACGGTCCGCCTCGTTTTGGCTCATCGCGGTTCACGACCTCACCCCCGACGAGAACGCTAAGCGTCCGCAGAGCATGCGGTTGCACGGATGGCGGCACGCCGCCGTGCCGTGGCACCGGCCTTGCCTTTTTCCAGGGCAACGACGGGCACGGTGCCCGCAACCGGAACGCGAACGCGAACGCAACAGCATATCGGAGGCAGTCATGAAACGCATCGCTATCATCCTCACCCTCGCGATCGGTGGAGCCGCGTGCAGCGACGGCGCCGGACCCGCCGATCAGGCCCAGGTGTCATTGTCGTTCAGCACCGCGCGGTCGGCCGCGGCGCCTGCCCCGGGCTTCTTTGCCAGCGTGACGGCCGACACCATGACCGACGGCCAGAACGAGCTGATCATCACGAAGGCCGAAGTCGTGTTGCGGGAGATCGAGCTCAAGAAGAGCGACGTCGTGGAGTGCGACTCCATCATGGGCTCGGACGACTGCGAGGAGTTCGAGATCGGTCCCGTGCTGCTCGACCTCCCCCTGGACGGGCAGGTGCAGCAGGCCATCGCCATCACACCCGATCCGGCCACCTACGACGAGCTCGAGTTCGAGATTCACAAGGTGAGCAACGACGATCCCGAGGATGCCGCCTTCCGTGCGGCATACCCGCACATGGTCGGGAAGAGCATTCGGGTCGAGGGGACGTATAACGGCGTGACCTTCGTTTTCGAGACGGACCTCGATGTCGAGCAGGAATTCGATCTGGTGCCGCCGATCACGGTGAGCGATCTGTCGACGTCGACCAATGTGAACGTGCTCCTCGACCTGTCAGCGTGGTTCGTGGACGGCGCCGGCAGCCTGGTCGACCCCCAGAGCGGCAACAAGGGAGGGATGAACGAGAGCCTCATCAAGGAGAACATCAAGCAGTCCGTTGAGGCGTTCGAGGACCACGACGGCGATGGTGACGAGAGCCACAGCAGCTAGGCGGAAACGGGGTCGCCCGGATCGGACGGGGGTTCGATCCGGGCGGCGCCGCCATGGGCCGGACACTGGCCCATGGTACATTTGCAGAGTCGCCCCAGGAAGAAGGAAACCATGCGGTACCATGCGAAACTGACCGCCTTGATCGGATTGCTGGCCGCGAGCGCCTGCGCGGATCCCACACCCCTCGCACTGCGGGGCGGAGTGGCCGTGTCGTTCTCGACCCGTGCACCGGCACCGCCGCCGGCACCGATCGGATTCGCCCCCCGTGCCATGCTGGACGACACGATCGTCCAGGGCACGGACACACTCATCATCACCCGTGCGCGGATCGTGCTGCGTGAAGTCGAGCTCAAGCGTCTCGAGACCCCCGACTGCACCGGTGACTCCATCGTTGGCTGCGAGGAGGTGGAGTTCGGACCCGTGCTGGTCGATCTCCCTCTGGACGTCGGCGCCCAGCAGCAGTTCGACATCGAGATTCCAACGGGAACCTACAGCCGGATCGACTTCGAGATTCACAAGGTGGGTGACAGCGATCCGGCCGACCTGGCGTTCCGTCAGGCGCACCCGGAGTTCGCCGACATCAGCATGCGGGTGGAGGGCACGTTCAACAGCCAGGCGTTCGTGTTCATCTCCGATCTGAACGTCGAACAGGAGCTCGATCTGGTGCCGGCCCTGGTCGTGGACTCGACCACGAACACGAACGTCACGGTCTTCGTGGACCTCGACACCTGGTTCCGGACCGTTACCGGAACGCTGGTCGACCCAGCCACTGCAAACAAGGGCGGGCTGAACGAGGGTCTCGTACAAGAGAACATCAAGCAGTCGCTCGAGGCGTTCGAAGACCCCGACCGCGACGGTTCGGACTGATGAATCCGGTCGACCGGGCGGAAGGGGATACTCGGTGAGCGGCCGGCCCGTGATTGCTGTAATCGAGCTCTCCGATTCGTTCCATCGTGTGTGGGACGACCTGGGGCAGGAGCTGGACGCCACAGTGTTGCGCGCGGACCCTAAGGAGCCACTTCCGGCGGACACCACCGTGCTCATCCTGGCGGGCGGCGGCGAGGAGGATCGGGCGCTCGATACACTCCCCACCCTGCAGCGCCCCGCGGACGTGCCGGTGTACGTCGTCGGCGCCAACCCCTCACACCGCTTCGCGGTGGAGGCTGTGCGCCGCGGGGGAACCGACTACTTCGTCTTCCCCGAGGATCTCGATCTCCTGCGCCGCACGGTCGCGGCCCGCGGCGATGCCGCCCGTGAGCGGGCTGGAGCACCACGCGGCGATGGCGCCGATCCCTTCGGGACCATCCAAGGAAAATCCACCGCCCTGCACGCCGTGCTCGATGCGGCCCGGCGGGTCGTGCGGCACGGTGGCGTCACGGTGTTGATTCGAGGGGAAACCGGCACGGGCAAAGAGCTCCTCGCCAGAGCGCTTCACGAAGGGAGCCCGCGGGCGGGCGGGCCGTTCGTCGCCGTGAACTGCGCGGCCATCCCGCACGAACTCATGGAGAGCGAGCTGTTCGGCCACGAGCGCGGGGCGTTCACCGACGCGCACGCGGCCAAGCCGGGACTGTTCGAGGAGGCTCACCGGGGCACGCTCCTCCTCGACGAGATCGGCAACTTGTCCCTGCATCTCCAGGGAAAGCTGCTGCGCGCCCTCGACGACCGGCGAATCCGCCGCGTCGGGAGCACGCAGAGCCGCGAGGTGGACACGCGCATCCTCGCCGCAACCCACGTCGACCTGGCCGGGGCGGTGCAGGACGGTCGGTTCCGCGAAGACCTGTATTACCGGCTCAACGTCGTCACGCTCACGCTCCCGCCGCTCCGGGATCGCGAGGAAGACATCGAGCTCCTCGCCGAGCATTTTGCCCAACGGCTTGCCGCCCGATACGGCCTCCCAACACCACCGCTTGGCCAGGAGACGCGCATCGCGCTCAGGCAGCATGCGTGGCCCGGCAACGTGCGCGAGCTGCGTCACGCGGTCGAACGCGCCATCCTGCTGTCCGATCCGGGAACCTTCGACCCGCGGCATCTCACGCCTGCAACGGCGCCGCCCACGCAGAACGGCGCCATCCCCTTCCCGGCAACGCTCGACGAGATCCAAGTCGCCGCAGCCCGTGCCGCCGTTGCCAAGCACGATGGCAACAAGACGGCCGCTGCTCGGCAACTCGGCATTTCCCGAGCTCGGCTGCAGCGTTTTCTCGGGCGGGGAGGAGGCTGACGTGAGCGCGACCCATCGCTCGAGCGTCTTCGAGGATCCCCTGCGCGAGGCACGTCTTGCCGTACTCGGCGGGCGGTTCCAACAGGGGTGGAACGCCCTGCGAACGCTCCCGGCCGAAGTGCGCGGATCGCCCGAAGGCCTGCTGCTGGGCGCGATGGCCACATGGCGGTTGGGCGAGTTCGAGCGCAGCCGCACCGTGGCCATCCAGGCGCGCGACGGATTCCGGAGCCGCGGTGACACCGATGGCGAGATGCGGGCGGAGAACGTGGCCGCAGCAGGCGCGTTCGCCCTGGGCCACCTGGCCGAGGCGGAACGTGGATTCAATCGTGCCCTGTCGCTCGCCGACGACTTGGCGGACGACCTCATGATCGCGCGTTGCGCCAACAACCTGGGCAACATCGCCTACTACCTGGCCCGAACGGAAACGGCGCTCAGCTTCTACCGGCTCGCGATCGCCAACTTCGAAAAGCTGGCATTCTGGGCCGGGCTCGCCGAGGGATGGCTCAATTCGGCCATCGTGCTGCACGACAGCGGGGACTTCAGGACATCGCGCGAGGCCAGCGAGCGGGCCATCGCCGCCGCCGAACGATCGGGTGATGGGCGGATTCTCGGTCAGGCACTCGCGGCCCGGAGCGAGACAGACATCGCACTCGGCGATCTCGCCCTCGCCACCGTGCTCGCCGAACGCGCGCTGACGCTGGCAGAGACCCACGATCACGTGGTTGGCGAGGCCGACGCGCGGCGTGTGCTCGCGGTGCTCGCCCGGCATCGCGCGGAGCCGACCCTCGCGCTCGAGTTGGTCACGCCGGCGCTCAAGATCGCCGAGCGGGTCCGCGACCCGTGGCGCGAAGCGGAGATCCTCGAGGAAATCGGGACCATTCACGCCACAATCGGGCGGACCGCAGACGCGATCGCAGCCTTCAACGCCGCAGCGCGGGCATTCAGTGTGCTGGGGGCGGAGGTGCGGGCGTCAAAGATGCGGGAACGCAGCGCGGCCCTTCCCACCTAGGCTACGAGAACAACTCCGGCTGCCCGAGCGGGGCAAACGACACGCGGTGGTGCGGCGTCGGGCCCTGTGCCGCCAGCGTTTCGAGGTGGTGGGCCGTCGCATAGCCCTTGTTCTGCTCCCAAGCAAAGGGTGGGTAGCGCCCCGCCAATCGCCTCATGAGGTCGTCCCGCACGCACTTGGCCAGCACCGCCGCCGCGGAGACCGACTGGCACAGCGCATCCCCGTCTACCACCGCCTCGTGCGCGTGTCCTAGCTCCGGGAATGCCGTGCCGTCGACGAGCAGGTAATCGGGGGCGGTCGAGAGGCTGGCAATGGCACGCCGCATGGCGCGGGCGGTGGCGCGCCGGATGTTCATGCGGTCGATCTCGCGCACCGATGCGGCGCCGAGCCCGAATGCCAGTGCGGCCCGCCGAATCTTCTCGGCGAGCCGCTCCCTCGCAGATGCGCTCATGATCTTGGAATCCCTCAGCCCTTCGAGCGGCTCTTGGCCGGGCCGAAAGATCACGGCCGCGGCGACCACGGGACCCGCGATCGGCCCACGGCCGACTTCGTCCAACCCGGCGACGAACCGATAGCCCTTCGCCCAGAGCGCCTGTTCCCGCTCAAGCGTCGGGTCGGGCACTCAGGACTCTTGCCGCTCGCGAATCCGGGCGGCTTTGCCGGACAGTTGGCGCAAGTAGTAGAGCTTCGCCCGCCGCACGCGACCGCGCCGAACGACCTCGATTTGGGCGACCAGTGGCGAATGCAGCGGGAACACCCGCTCGACCCCCACGCCGCCGGACACCTTGCGCACGGTAAACGTCTCGCTGATCCCGCCGCCACGACGGCCAATGCAGATACCCTCGAAGACCTGCAATCGCTCCTTGTCGCCTTCCCGCACCCTAACCGAAACCCGGATCGTGTCACCCGCGCGGAATTCCGGGAGATCCTCGCGCAACCCTTCGCGCCTGATCGCATCCATAGCGTTCATCATACACCTCTCACGTCTCGGTCCCGTCGGACCGCTGTTCAGCTTCGTGTTGCGACCAGAGATCCGGTCGCCGTTCCCGCGTCACGCGTTCGGCCTGCTCGCGTCGCCACGCCGCGATCGCGGCGTGATCCCCACCGAGCAGCACCTCGGGCACCACCAGCCCTCGATAGACGCGTGGGCGCGTGTAGCTCGGCGGACTCAGCAATCCATCGTAGAACGAATCGCCAGCCGCCGACTCGTGATCTCCCAACGCCCCTGGGAGCAGGCGCACCACGGCATCGATCACGCACAGGGCGGGAAACTCACCGCCCGAGAACACCGTGTTCCCCAGCGCCATCTCCTCGGTGCCCGGCCGCTCGGCGACCCGGGCATCGACGTCCTTGTAATGCCCGCACAAGAGCGTCAGCTCGTCACCCACGCTGTACCGGACCGCGTCGTCGTGCCCAAATGGTCGTCCGCGGGCCGCCAGCAACACGACCGGCGGTTCCGCCGCCAGAGCGTCGAGCGCCTCGTAGAAGGGCTCCGGCTTGAGCACCATCCCCGCCCCACCGCCGAACGGGCTGTCGTCCACGGTCCGGTGCCGATCGTGCGCATAGTCCCGCAGGTTCACGACCCGGAACGTCACCAGCCCCTTCTCCACCGCACGACCGACGATGCTCGTCCGCAGCGGTTCCGCGAACAGCTCCGGAAACAACGTCACCACGTTGATCCGCAGCACCGCTCACAACTCCAGCAGCCCGGGCGGGGGATCGATCTCGATCGTCCGTTCCCGCCGGTCGATCCGCCGCACGATCGGTGTCCGAAACGGCACCAGCACCTCGCGGCCGTCCACATCCACCACGAGCAGCCGTCCGCCCGGGATGTCCATCAGTCCCGTGGCCTGTCCCACCACCGAGCCACCCATCACCACCGTCGTCCCCGGAACCTCATGCGCGTACAGCTCGTCGTTGGCCGGAGGCGCTAATGCCGAGCGCTCCACGCCGAGCAACCGGCGCCCCCAGCCCTCCAGCACGGTCCGATCGGCTACGCCCCTGAACTTCAGAAGCCACAGCCGTTGGAACGGCCGGCTTCGCTCGATCACTACCGGCGGACCGACTGCATGGCCCTGCTCATCCACCGGCACCAGCTCTCGACCGACAACCAACACCGTTTCCGGATCGTCAGTCAGCGTCCAGACAACGACCTCGCCTTTGAGCCCGTGCGGCTTCTTGAGGCGGGCCACCGCGAGGTAGCCGCCCTCCACCGCTGACGTCAGCTCTCCGCGACGGTCTGGAAGACGCCGGCCTTCTTGAGCAGCGATTGCACGGTGCTCGTCGCGGTTGCCCCGCGGGCCAGCCACGTCCGGGCGCGTTCTGCATCCACGGTGATCGTGACCGGCTCGGACCGTGGATTGTAGTGCCCGATGGTCTCCACAAACCGTCCCCCGCGCGCGGTGCTCTGCTCCGCCACGACGATCCGATATTCGGGCTGCCCTTTCCGGCCAATCCGGCGCAAACGTATTCGTGTCGCCATACCTCTACCCTGAGAACTGCTGAAACGTGGCGGGCGGGACCATCTGTCCCGCGCGCTTCATCATCTTCTGCATCTGCGCGAACTGCTTGACCAGCTGATTCACTTCCTGTACGGACCGGCCCGCGCCCCGCGCGATCCGCAGCCGCCGCGATCCGTTGAGGATCTGCGGACGGCGCCGCTCTTCAGGCGTCATCGACAGGATGATCGCCTCCACATGGGTCATCCGTTTGGGGTCGGCCTGGGCCTGCTTGAGGAGCTTCGCGTTCGCTCCGGGCAGCATGCCGAGCAGCGTGTCCACCGGCCCCATCTTCCGCACCTGCCGCATCGCCACGAGGAAATCCTCGAGGTCCATCCCCTTCTTGGAGGTCGCCTTGCGCGCCACGCGCTCCGCATCCTCCGTCGTCACGGCGCGCTGGGCCCGCTCCACGAGCCCCACGATGTCCCCCCGCTCGAGAATTCGGCCGGCCATGCGCACCGGATCGAACGGCTCGAGTGCATCCACGTGCTCGCCGATACCCACGTACTTGATGGGGGCTCCGGTGACGCCGTACACCGAGAGCGCCGCTCCACCCCGCGCATCACCGTCGAGCTTCGTCAAGACCACGCCGGTCACCCCGAGCGTGTCGTGGAAGCCCTTGGCGATCCGCACCGCGTCCTGGCCCGTCATGGCGTCCGCCACGAGCAGGATCTCCTGCGGCGCGAACGCTTCCTTGAGCGTCGCCAGCTCGGCCATCATGGCGTCGTCGATCTGCAGGCGTCCGGCCGTATCGACGAGCACCGTCCGGGCCCGCGCCCGGCTCGCCGCCTGCAGGCCGGCCCGAACCAGATCTACCACCTCGTCGCTGGCCCCGGCGGTCCGACGGTCCGCCGCTCCCTCAGACCCCCGATCCGACGCCCCGTACACCCCCACACCGATCGCCGCCCCGAGTTGCCGCAGCTGGTCTTCGGCCGCCGGTCGATACACGTCGGCGGCCACCAGGAACGGCGCCTTCTGCTCCCGCTTGAGCCGGGCCGCGAGCTTCGCGGCCGTGGTCGTCTTCCCCGACCCCTGCAGCCCAACGATCAGCATCACCGTCGGCGGTACCGAGGCGAACGCCAGCGGTGCATGCGTCTCGCCGAGCAACACCACCAGCTCGTCGTGCACGATCTTGACGAGTTGGTGCCCCGGGCTCACCGCCTTGAGCGCGGCGAGGCCCACGGCCTGCTCCCGCACCCGCTCGATGAACGCGCGGGTCAGCTCGAAGCTGACGTCGGCCTCGAGCAGCACACGCCGAATCTCCCGGAGCCCGTCACGGACGTCCGATTCCGTGAGCACCCCGCGGCCCGCGAGCCGCTTGAGCGTCGCGGTCAGATTCTCCGACAACGTGCCGAACATAGAGCCTTGGAATATAGAGGAGGCCAGGACGGAATGCCACAGTCCCGGCGAGCCGACAGATCTCGTCCCACCGAACCGGCCCTACACGATGAACGCGGCCAAAATCGTATAGAGCACGGCCGCAAGGCCTGCGGCCGTCAACGCCAACGGGATCTGCGTGTACACGTGGTCCATGAGGTCCGAGCCCGTCGCAAGCGACGAGAGGATCGTCGTGTCGGAGATCGGAGAGCACTGGTCGCCGAACACGCTCCCGCCGGTCACGGCGGCGAAGCACAGCGTGACGAAGAACGGATCCGGGTTGATCGAGTACGCGAGCGGCATGGCCACGGGGAAAAGCACGGCGTAGGTCCCCCACGAGGTCCCCGTGGAAAATGCGATCACCATCCCGAGGAGCAGGAACAGGGCGGGCACGACGACCGGCGACAGGAACCCCGACGTCACCTCGATGATGTAGGGCGCGGTACCGACCGAATCGGCGACGCTCTTGAGGGTCACCGCCAACGCGAGGACGATCGCCCCGATGGTGACGCCCTTGCACCCCTCGACGAGGCCCTCGATCCCCACGCGGAGCGGCATGCCCTTGATGATGGCGATCACGAGACCCACGAGGACGGCCAACACGAACGCCTCGGCGATGAGGAGCGTCGGCTGTTCCGACTTGAGAATGAAGAACGTGTAGAGATAGGGCAGGATGGCAACACCGAGCAGCGTCCCCATCGGCCCGAAGAAATCGATGAGCCCGGGTCGGTATCCCTCCGCGAGACGCACCACCGAGAGCTCGTCCGAGGCGAGCGGCCGCGAGCCTGGCCGGTTGAGCTCACCCGTCTCCCGGGCCCGTACGATGGCTCGCGTCATCTTGCGTCCCACCACCAGCGGGACGTTCCCCCACAACCGCCCCGGAAGGAACGGCATCTTCTCGATCGAGAAGAGCAGGGTGAACAGCACCGCGAACCAGGCGTAGAAGTTGAACGGCAGCGCCTTGAAGAAGAAGCCGATGGCCTCCGGAACGGTCGAGAGGAACGGCACCGTGCCCACCACCAGGCCGCCCACGTAGATCGGCCAGACGTTGAATGGGATCAGCGTCGCCGCCGGTGAGGCGGTCGAGTCGACGATGTACGACAGCTCTTCGTGCGACACCCGGTGCTTGTCCGACACGGGGCGGACCGTGGTGCCGGTGAGCACCGTGCTGATGGTCCCGCCCTGGTGGAAGATCATGCCCATGATCCAGGCGAAGAGCTTGGCCGTTCGCGGTCCGCGGGCGATCTTGCTCCCGGCCCACTCGGCGAAGGTCAGCGCGCCGCCGGTACGGGTCCACAGCCCGATGAGGCCCCCGAGTGCCCAGAGGTAGACGAGCAAGATGAGCGCGTACGCTTCGCTGCCGACCGAGGGAATGAGGTACCCCTGCACGATGTCCCGCGGCAACTCGTACCACCGCTCGCCGCTGATGACCCCACCCACCACGATCCCGATGAACAGCGAGCTGATGACTTCGCGGGTGGCAAAGGCCAGGACGATCGCGACCGCCGGTGGGACAACGGACCAGAGGCCAAAATGGTCGCCGTGCTGCGGGAATCGTCCAACGGCGGCCAGTGCCGCCACGAAGATGAGGCCACTGGCGAGCAGGGTGATGCGGCGCCTGGTCAACGTCGTCCTCCACTGTTCACGATTCTCGTTCCGGCCAATTCGAGTCCCGGCCCGAGGGTCTCCAACGCTAACCCGCGCGGAAGCGTTGTGGGAAGAGCACGAAGGCGGGAAACTCGCGCCACGTCTCGCTCGTACGATCCATGGCGCCGTTAGGGTGCCGGATGGAGATTTGGTGCATGCACTCGCAACCTGAGAGAGCCACGGGAGTCACGCGGCCGTGATCCACGAATTTTCACTGCTTCGGGCGGCAATCACCGTGGGGTTCGGCGCACTCGCGGGCGGGCTCACCAACGCCGTCGCGATCTCGATGCTGTTCCATCCCTACGAGCCCCGCGGTTTCTGGTGGTTCCGGTTCCACGGCGCGATCCCCAAGAACAAGCCGCGGCTGGCCAAGACTATCGGCCGCACCGTGGGAGAGCGGCTCCTCACCACCGACGACCTCGCCCAGCAACTCAGCGCCCCCGGTATGCGCGAGGCATTCGACGGGGCTGTGCATCAGTTCGTGGCCGCCCTGCTCGAGACCGAACGCGGCTCGCTCCGCGACGAGCTGCCTCCGGGACTGCTCGCAGAGCTCGAGGGGGCCATCGACGGGATTGCCGGATCTGTCGGGGATGCCATGGCCTCCTACGCCGGTTCGGAGGCCTTTCGCGAGACCGCCGAACGGCTGCTGAGCAGGGCCCGCGACGAGTTCGCCGACCGGCCGGTCGGGGAGCTCCTCACGATCGCCCGCCAGACCGCCATCCGCGAGCGGGTGGAGCAGTGGGTCACCGATGCCGTGGCCTCCGACGAACTCGAATCCACGATCCGGAGTTGGCTCCACCAACAGGTGGAACGGCTGCGAAACGATCGGACACCCTTGCTCGACCGCATGCCCAGGGATCTCGTCGCGGTGGTCGAGCGGGGGATGGCGGGATATCTGCCGGTGGCCCTCGACCGGCTGGCGGCACTGCTCGCGGATCCCCGCGCCCGCACCCGCATCCAGCGGGCACTCCACGAGCTGTTCCAACGGTTCGTGCGAGAGCTCCTGCTCCACGAGCGCATCGTGGCGCGGCTCATGGTGACCGAGAAGACCATCGCGCGGCTCCTCGACAACTTCGAGCGCGAAGGCGTCGACCATCTGGCGGCCCTCTTGGACGAAGAGGAAATGCGCACCCAGATCGCGCGGAGCATCAATGACGCCGTGGTGAGCTTCCTGCGCCGCCCACTGGCCGAACACCTCGAGCGTCTGGGCGAGGAGCGCTTGACAGGCATCGAGCACACGGCCGCGACGTATATCACGGCGGCACTCCGCGATCCCACCACGCGGCAGCACGCCATTGAACGGCTCGATCAGGCACTCCAGTCGGCGGAACAGCGGACGTGGGGGGAACTGCTGCGTCACCTGCCGTCCGAGCGGGCCGCACGGTGGCTGACCGACGCCGCCCGCACGCCCCGGCTCCGCGGTTGGGTGGCCGATGGCACCTCGGCGGCCCTGCGCGCGCTGCTCGACCAACCCATAGGCCGCCTCGCCGAACGGCTCCCCGCCGGACAGGTGGATCGGATCGCGGCGGCACTGGCCCCAGCCATGTGGAACTGGATCCAGCAACAGGTCCCACAGGTCGTTGCCCGGCTGGATGTGCAAGCGATGGTGGAGCAGAAGGTGCTCGGGTTTTCCCTGAAGCGGATAGAGGAGATCGTCCGCGCCACGAGTCAGCGCGAGCTCGACGTGATCATTCGGCTGGGATATGTGCTGGGGGCCTTCGTTGGGGCCCTGGCGTACAGCGTCTCGCTGCTCGTCCCGTAGCCCGCCCTACCGCACCCCCTCGATCAGGGGTGGCGCGTTCCAGCCCGACCACCCTTCCGGGGCATCGACGAGACGGACACCGGGCCGGTCATCGATCGCGACCCGCTCGACCACGCCCAGGCGGCCGGGTCGCGCGCGGGTCTTCCACACCCGCGCGAGCAGCATCGCAAACCGGTCGGCCGCACGCTCGTCGTCCCACACCGACCACCACACCAGGGCACGGTTTCCATTGTCGGCATCGTAGACGGCGTAGCGATCGCCGCCCCACGATCGCGCCCCTGCGCGGCCCGTCGCCTCGCTGCCGGACAGTACGGTCAACAGGAGGCGCGTCTCGAACTCCCCCAGCACGTCGGTATAGATGGGGCGCACACCATTGGCCAGCCGAAGCTCCACCGGCGCGTCGCCGGTCCGGTATCGATCGGGGTGCAGGATGTGTTCCGTCGACTGCGGCAGCCGTGGACCGAACGGCACCGTATCCCGATACTCCTTCTGGAACCAACTCACGAAACTGGCCCCCTCCAGGTAGGGGAAGACGATGCTCTCCTGAATGAGCAGAGGCGCGGAGCCGAACACCGGCATCTGCGCGTGTTGCCGCTTGAGCTGCTGTCGGTAGCTGTCCCAGAACCCCGGAATCGTGCCGACGTCTCGATCGGGCATCAGCATGGCGATCGAGGCGAGTGTCGCCTGCCCCTCGAGGATTGCCTGGGTGGCAACGCGGCGGTCGTTCGTCCGGTCCGACGCGAGCAGGGAGTCGAGCGGGAGGTACTGGCCTTGAAGGGCATGGACCAGTTCGTGCGCCAGGATCATCCGCAGCGTCATGGCGTCGGCGCCGGCCACCACGTACAGCGCGGCCGAATCGGGATCGTAGTAGCCCACTACCTGCTCCGTATAGAGCGACAAGAGGAGCGAGCGGAGATCGAGCGTGTCCGGCAGCAGGCCGAACAGGCGGTAGCCGGCCGCCATACCATCGAGCACCGGAGGTGGCATGTCGCTGTCGAGCTTTGCAGCCAGGTAGGATCGCACCTGCTCGCTCGTTCGCACCGCAACCGTCGGGGACTGCATGAAGGGCAGACCGATCGCGCGCTCGACGTCGGACGCGAGCTCCCTGGCCATCTTGCGAACCTTCGCCTCGTCCTGCGCCTCGCTCCGCTCTCCACAGGCGAGCAGGGCGACGCCAGCCACCACGAGCGTCAGACTGCGCGCGGCCCGGCGAATCCTCGGCTTTTGGCGCAGGCGCAATCGCCTATTTCCACGATCCGTCGCGCCACTTGGTGTATACGGCATCATTTCATCGACTGCGATTCAGGGAATCCCTCGAGGCCCGTCGCGGGCAAGGCTCACGGACGGCCCGTCCGCCCGTGCCGAAATGAATAACCCCGAAGGCGGCGGAAGGTGCCGCCCTCGGGGCGCAGAACGGCGGGGCCGCCGAGCAGGGCTCGGCGGCCCACCGCTGCCGTCAGAATCGAGCGGTCACTGTTGCTTCTTCAGTCGGATGCTCCCGTTCACCGTCTCGATCTGCAGCTCTCGGCCACCGTCACCGATTGTCCCGCTGATCTTCTTCGGCCCGAAACGCCCCTGTACCGTGACGGGGAAATCCGAGTCGAAGCTGCCGTTCACGGTGCTCGCCGAGAGCGTCACGCCGACGCTGGATGGCAGTGTCACGGTGACCCCGCCATTGACCGTGTGCAGCTCCAGCGCACCACGCCAATCGCCGCGGCCCATGACCGCCTCGATCGACCCGTTGACCGTCCGGGCCTCGACGTAGCCAGCCGCCGCCACGTCCACATCGCCGTTGACCGTCAACGCGTACACATTGCCGTCGATCTCCCGCGCGTCGACGTCCCCGTTCACGGTGCGAGCGGCCAGGTTGACGCCGGCCGGCAGCCGAACGGTGAACTCGACCTTGGTGTCGTTGTCCCGGTTGTTCATCCGGCCGCCCGAACCCGGTCGGCACTCGTTGGGCTCCTTGTCGAGGGCGTTCGGATACACCGCACAGATGGTGACACCGTCACCATGCTCCACGACCTCGAAGGTCACATCGCCGGGATCGCCCTTCCGGCCCGCTTGTTTGACCGCCACCACCTCGACCTGTGAGCCCTCGGCGCGCACCGCGTGGACGGGGCCGTTGATGTTCTTGACCTCGATCGACTTGCCACCGTCGATCCGACCCTTCCACACGAAATCCGTGCCCTGCGGCACGTCGGCGGATGCGGTGGCTCCGCTATGCAGGACGCCCCCGCCCATCACGCCCACCGCCACCAAAATCGGGAAGACTTTCATACCGCCAACTCCTTGTTGGTGTTGTCCGTGACCGAGCCTACGGCCGTCGGAGATGTATGCTGCCATTGAACGAACTCAGCTCCAGACGGGCGCCGCCGTCTCCCAGCGTAATCGTGATCTGTCGACCGCCACCACCCGCTTCCCGCAGCACCACGGGAAAATCGCTCTCGAACGCGCCACCGAACGTCGACGCCGCGATCGTCGCGTTCGTCCCCGCTGGGACGTCGACCGCGACATCGCCGTTGTGCGTACTCAGCTGGTAGCGGCCGCTCCGCTCCAGGGTCCCTCCGTATGCGATGCCCCCGTTGACGGTCGAGGCTTCCACCGAGCCCGAGCGAACATCGCGCAGCTCGATTCCTCCATTCACCGATTCCACCTTGAGGGTCCCCGACACGCCGCTCACCTCGACGTGTCCATTCGTGGAGCCCAGCTCCAGCCGTCCTTCCGCGTCCCGGCAAGTCACCGTGCCCTGCACCGACTGCGCGCTCACGAATCCTCGTCCGCCGACGAGTTGGATGTTCCCGTGCGTCGTTTCGACGGTCACCTCGCCGCGAGCGCCGCTCACGTCCACGCTGAGAAACGTCCCCTGAATGCCCAGGTTCATCGCACGCGGGACCGTGACCTGCACGTCGGTCTGGCTCAGCCCGCCCCGTTCCGGCACGGACCGCACCTGCAGCGTGCCGTTGGTGAGCCGAACCTCGAGACGCCCGTCCGACGACGGCTGGCCGACGACACGCACCTCGTTCCGATCCCAGGTCCGCACCACCACGTTGCCTCGCATCACGTCGACGTCGAGCCGCGTACCCGGCAGTACTGCCACGACTGTGTCGGACTGCTGCGCGAGGAGCCCGAGGGCCACCGTGGCCAGGAGCGTCAAAGACATCGTTCACCGTCCTTCCGTGTCGAGTGCGGCCGCGTGGTCAGCTGGCTGCCGTCACGAGCGTGGCCGCCCGCTGGAGCAGGTCGACCTTGCGTCGTAGCGTTCGTCCGAGATGGCCGTTGAGATAGCGGCTCGCCGGATCCTGCTCCAGCGCCGTGCGGGCTTCGGCGATCGCCCGGTCGATAATGGCCAGATTCTCCTCCAGCACCCGCACCGTGGCCGTATCCAGCCGATCTCCGTCCAGACGGAGCGCCGCCCCGAGTTCGGCAATGGTCGCGTCGTACGCCGCGAGCTCTGCGCTCACGGTCAGGGCGGCCACCGGTGCGGCCGAATCCACAGCAACCACCGGAGGCCCGTTCCGAGCCACCGTGAGCCACACCGCACCGGCGGACAGGAGCATCAACGCCACGCCGGCAGCGGCCAGCTGGGGTACCGAGAAGGCGATCCGTCGGCGTGCCCGTCGTTGCGTCAGATCCGTCACCGGCTCGACCGCTGTGCCCAGACGTCGAACGATGGCCGGCCACAGATCGACCGCTGGCAACCGATCGGTCAGCTCGCGAGCGCGGGCAACGACGGCCTCGAGCTGCCCCAGGTCGGATCGGCACTGCTCACACTCGCGCAGATGCGCCTCCACGGCCGACCGATCGGCCGCGTCGAGCTCATCGTCGAGGTACTCCGAGAGCCGGTCCGTCCACTGGTGCTTCATGGGCTAGTCGTCCCCCCCGAGGTACGCGCGCAGGGCCATCCTGGCCCGGTGCAGCTGCGCTTTTGATGTTCCGGCGGTCACGCCGAGCAGCGCGGCGATCTCACGGTGCTTGAACCCTTCCACATCATGCAGCATGAAGACCTCACGGGCGCCCGCCGGCAGTGTGGCGATGGCCGACTCGAAGTCCATGCGGGCCTCGAGATCCGCCTTTGGCCGACCCGCCCGCTCCACGACGTGATCACCCTGCACCAGCCGCTGCTGCGAGCGTGCCGCTGCGGTGCGCGCCGCCAACATCACGTTGATCGCCAGCCGGTGGAGCCAGGTGCCGAACGCCGCGTCGCCGCGGAACGTCCCCAGCTTCTCCCACGCCCGAATGAAGGCGTCCTGCGTTGCATCATCTGCCTCCTCCTCACCCAGCATGCGCCTAGCCAAGGAGTGGATCCGAGCGACGTGGCGCCGGTACAGCCGCTCAAACGCTTCCCGATCACCTGCGGCGCCCAGCCTGGCATCCGCCAGATCGTCGGGGGCCGCCGCAGCCGACGGGCGACCGGTCACGGAGATTCCTCGGATCCGCCCTGCATGAGGTTCACTGAATTGGATAGAGCGACGGCCCAAATGGTTGACTCCGGCCAGCCAGCTGCGGGCTCACGACGGCCCGAAGGTCATCGTGACATACCAGCCGATGATCGCCTCGCCGAAGACGAAGGTCAGCGCCGCTGCCGCCGCCAGGAAGACACCGAACGGGACCAGGCTCTTGCGCCCGCCGATCGTGAGGGGGACGAACACGATCGTGCCGAGCAGAGCCCCACCGAAGATCGTGAGGAGGACACCCTTCCACCCGACGAAGGCCCCCACCATCGCCATCATCTTGATGTCGCCCCCGCCCATGGCCTCTTTGCGAAACACTTTTTCCCCAGCCCACGCCACCAGGAACAGCAGGCCAAACCCGACAGCGGCGCCGAGCGCGGCTGCGGTGAGTCCCGGCACGCCGTCTCGCAGGGAGAGCGCAAGCCCCAACGGTAATCCCCCCAAGCTGAACTCGTCCGGAATGATGAGGTGGGAGGCATCGGTGACCGCGATCCCGATGAGGAGAGTGGCGAACACGGCGGCCGTCAGCGCGGTGAGATCCACCCCGTAGTGCCACACGGCGCCCGCCCAAACCGCAGCTACGGCTGCCTCCACCAGGGGATACCGGACCGCGATCGGCTGCGCGCACCGTCGGCATCGACCCCGCAAGAGGAGCCACGACACGATCGGCACGTTGTCGTACCACGCGATGGGCGCACTGCACTTTGGACAGCGGGATCGGGGTCGCAAGACCGACTGGTCGGCCGGAAGGCGAACGATGCACACATTGAGGAAGCTGCCGAACACCGCCCCGAACACGCCGGCCACGACGATCCAGAAGGTGTCAGTCGCCACGCGTCACCTCGTACAGCAGAATCCCCGCCGCAACCGCCACGTTGAGCGATTCGACACCGCGAGCGAGGGGGATCGCCACCATCTGGTGGGCAAGCGATCGCACCGACTCGCGGACCCCTGCCCCCTCGTTGCCCACGACGACGGCCAGCGGCCCCACTGTTCGGGCGCGCTGGAGCGCCTTCCCCTCCACACTGGCCACCCACAGCGTCACGCCGTGTGCCGTGACCCAGGCGGCAAACTCGCCGTCCGCCGCGCTCGTAAAGGGGAACCGGAACGTGGCCCCCATCGCGCCTCGCAACACTTTGGGATTCCAGGGATCGGCGGTCCCCGGCAGCAGGATGGCCCCTGGAGAGCCGAGCGCAAAGGCGGTACGCAGCAGCGTACCCACGTTGCCGGGGTCCTGGACGCCGTCGAGCACCAACACGGGGTGTCGTGGATCGGGGGCGATCTGGGACAGGGTCCAGGTGGGTGGGTCGATCACCGCGACGATGCCTTGAGGCGTGTCCGTGTCCGCTAGCTTCGCCAACTCTCGGTTGCCGACCTCCTCGATCGGCACCGCGTGCGACGCCAGCAGCTCGACCAGCGCGGCGCCGCGGGCGGTGTCCCTGATGTCGGGTGACACCACGGCACCGCGGAACGGCACGCCCGCCGCCACCGCCTCTTCCACCAGGCGGACGCCCTCGGCAATCGCCAGTCCCCTCCGCCTGCGGACCTTGCGCCGTTGTAGATTGCGTATCTGCGAAACGAGATTCGAGGCCATGGACTCCACCCTTGACCGATGGAATGTGACCGCCCCGCGGGGTTTCGCCAAGCAGGTGCACGCGATCGCGCTGGGCCGATGAAGATCGCGCTGACCATTGCAGGGTCCGATTCCGGGGGTGGTGCGGGCATCCAGGCCGACCTCAAGACCTTTCACCAATTCGGCGTGTACGGCACCAGCGTGCTGGTGGCCGTGACAGCCCAGAACACGCGCGGCGTGCGCGGGGTTCACGCGATCCCCATCGAGCTGGTGCGGCAGCAGATCGAGGCCGTCGCCACGGACCTCCCCCCACAGGCCGTCAAGACGGGCATGCTCGCGACCGCGGAGCTCGTGGCAGGAGTGGCCGAAGCCATCGCCCGGTACGGGTTCGTGAACTACGTGCTGGATCCGGTGATGGTGGCGACGTCCGGCGACCGCCTCCTCGCCGCCGACGCGGAGCAGTCGGTAGGCCGCCAACTCGTGCCATTGGCTACCCTCGTCACGCCCAATCTCGACGAGGCACGGATCCTAGTCGGCCGGGACGTCGATACCGTCGACGCCATGGAGGCGGCGGGCCGCGCCCTGGTCGAGATGGGTGCGCGGGCGGCGTTGATCAAGGGCGGACATGCCGCCGGCGACGTGGTGGTGGATGTGCTGGTGATCGGCGACGTCGCGACACATTTCGAGCGACCGCGGATCGACACGTCGTCGACGCACGGCACCGGCTGCACGCTCTCCGCCGCAGTCGCCGCGGGACTCGCATTGGGTCGCCCGCTGCGGGCCGCGGTGCGCGATGCGCTCGGTTTTGTGCATCGGGCGATCGCCGAAGCGCCGGGTTTGGGAAGCGGGCACGGCCCGTTGAACCACTTCGTGCCGGCGCCGGAGATCACATGACCGACCGGCAGCCTTCCTCTCGCGGCACGCGGTCCGTTCCCCCGCAGCGCGAGCGCGACATCTTCTGCAACCGAACGCTCAACCTCCGTGCGATCCGTGCCATCGGCTACGACATGGACTACACCCTCGTGCACTACCGGATCGAGGAGTGGGAGCGCCGGGCGTACGCCTACTTGCGGCAGAAGCTGGATGCGCTGGGATGGCCGGTCGACGGGCTCGAGTTCGACCCCCAGCTGGTGGTGCGTGGGCTCATTCTCGATCTCGAGGCTGGCAACATCCTGAAGGTGAACCGCTTCGGTTACGTGAAGCGGGCCTATCACGGGACGCACGAGATGCCGTTCGACGACCATCGAGCCCTCTACAGCCGACAGCTCGTAGACCTCCACGAGAAACGATACGTCTTTCTCAACACGCTGTTCTCGCTGTCGGAAGCCTGCATGTACGCGCAATTGGTCGACCGCCTCGACGGCGGGGACGTCCCGGGGGTGGTGGGCTATGCCGATCTCTACCGGGCGGTCCGGACCTCGATCGACGAGGCCCACATGGAGGGGCAGCTCAAGGCGGAGATCATGGCCGATCCGGACCGATTCGTGGATCGCGACCCGGACATCCCGCTCACACTGCTGGACCAACGACATGCCGGCAAGAAGCTCATGGTCATCACCAACTCCGAGTGGGAGTACACCCGGGCGATGCTGAGTTACGCCTTCGACCCGTTTCTCCCCGAGGGGGTCGGCTGGCGGGACCTGTTCGATCTCGTCATCGTATCCGCGCGAAAGCCGTCCTTCTTCGCCGAACGGAGTCCCGTGTTCGAGATCGCGACCGACGACGGACTCGTGCGGCCCTCACCGATGGGCATCAAGAAGGACGGAGTGTATCTGGGTGGTAATGCCCGGGCAGTGGAAGACTACCTCGGCGTCTCGGGCGACGAGATCCTCTACGTCGGCGACCACATGTACACCGATGTCCATGTGTCGAAGAGCGTATTGCGCTGGCGAACGGCGCTCATCGTGCGCGAGCTCGACGCGGATGTGGCGGCCGAAATGGCGTTCGCGGAGCGGCAGCGGAAGCTGACACGACTGATGCGCCGCAAAGCCCACATGGAGCTGCAGCACGCCCGGACGCGGCTCCAGATTCAGCAGCGGCGCGGTAAATACGGGCCGCAACCCAAGGACTCCGTCAAGGCGCTCGAGCGGCGACTCGATCACCTGTGGAAGCAGCTCCAGGCGATGGACGAAGAAATCGCGCCGCTGGCGCGCGCAGCCACAGGGTTGAGCAATCAGCGATGGGGCCTGCTCATGCGGGCGGGCAACGACAAGAGCCACCTGGCGCGGCAGATCGAGCGCTACGCTGACGTCTACACGGCACGCGTGTCCAACTTCCTCTACCACACGCCGTTCATGTACTTCCGCGCGCCTCGCGGAAGCCTCCCACACGATCCCGAGATCGAGCTGACGCCTTGAACAATGCGCGGGCCTCGCTATCGGCTCGCGACATCGGTGCCTAGGGGAGTGGGCCTCCCACGACACGTTTCACACGCGTCCCAACAGTGAGCATCGTGTTCGCCTGGACACCGTTGATCAGTGCGATCGTCTCGACCGGCGCCTGCGATGGATAGCGCTGGTGGAACTGCTCGATCGTCATCGCGCGATCGAGTCGAACGATCGAAAGCCGCAGCGGCTGCACTGCGAGCGCCGTCGCGTCGGTCAGGATCCCGAAGCTCCCGTGTGACTGTCCGAAGAGCCGCTCGTAGGTACTCCACCGCGTCTCGGGTGTGAAGCCGAGGAGTTGGTAGACGTTCCCGTCATACTCGATGAAGGTGGCAAGCCCGCGAAGCGTGCCTTGCTCGGTGGTCGCTCGGAACGCCACGCGTGCCGCGGTCAAACCGTTGACCGCCGTCAGTTGCGCCGAGGTACCCTGCACGCCTTGCTGCGCGAGGAACGCGTCGGCGGCCGCTCGCGCCGACGTGGCATCAGCGAGCGTGAGCTGCACGATCGCATCCTCATTGGAGCTCTGGGCGACCACGGCGGTCTTCAGGTTGATCGTCTTCCAACCCCGCGGGAGCTCCAGTTGGAACCGAAGGTCGGGATGCAGGAAGAGCTGCTCGCGGAAAAAGCCCTCACGCGGGTTTGCCCCGAACACCATTCCATCCAGCCGCTGCAAGTACTCGTTTCGTCCGACCGTTCCCCCGCTCGCTCCCATCTCCGCAATGCGGTTCTTGATGGTCTGTTCGCGGTTCTCGGGATCCGGGTGCGTCGACAGCCAGGTCGGAAGCCGATCGCCACCGCTCGCGGTGCTGACCCGACCCAACATGGCATAGACGTGCGGCATCTCGTTGGCGTCCCAGTTGCCGCGAACCATGTAGCGCAGCCCCAGGAGATCGGCCTCGGTCTCGTCATCCCGACTGAACTTGAGAAACAGCACCTGGAGTCCGGCCCCGCCCACCCCAAGGATCAGATCCGACGCACTGGGCAACAGGATCGCCCCAGCGACGAGCCCCACCTGCGCGAGCTGCTGCTGGGTCATCTGCTGGGCGGAATGGCGGGCGGTGACGTGTCCGATCTCGTGTCCCAGTACCGACACGAGCTCGGCCTCGGAGTTGAAGTAGGCCATGATGCCCCGCGTTACGTAGATGAACCCGCCGGGCAGCGCGAACGCGTTGATGATGGGATCGTCGACGACGCGGAACGTCCACGGGAGATCGGGCCGCTCCGACTTGGCCGCGAGCGTCGCGCCGAGCTGCCCGACGTACGCCTGCAGACCGTCGTCCGGATATAGGCCGTACTGCGCGACGACAGATCCGTCGGCCTGTCGACCCATCTGAATCTCCTGCCCCTCGCTCACCAACATGATCTGCCGGGCGCCAGTTGCGGGGTTCACGGCACAGCCGGCCAGCAGGATGGCGGCCGCGAGCGGCAGGAAACGAAACTCGCTAATCGAAGCTCTCATGATACCGATGACTCCGGGTCGGGCTCGTGATGCACTAGGACCATGGGAATGATCTCCGAGAAACATGGCAACGAGTGGTGGGGCGGGTAAAGGCTTCGGAGGACGCTCGCGGTACGTCAGGCCGCGGCGAGTCCCCCAACGACACCGCGAACGAGGCGTTCGAGATCGCCTGCGAGGTGCCGGCCCGCCTGCAGGACCCCCTCGTGAGACAGGCGGTCCGACGTCATGCCGGCGCCCGGATTGGTGATGCTCGAGACACCGAGGACCCGAAGGCCGCGAGCTCGGGCCACCAGCACTTCCGGTACGGTCGACATGCCCACGGCGTCCGCCCCTAGGCGCTGGAGCATGCGGATCTCTGCCGGGGTCTCATAGCTGGGTCCCAGCACCGCGGCGTAGACGCCTTCCTCGAGCGCGATGCCGTTCTCCAGCGCCACCTTCCTGGCGAGGTCCCGCAGACCCTGGTCGTACGGCGTCGACATGTCGGGAAACCGCTCTTCACCGGACTGCACACGACCGAGGAGCGGATTGCGCCACATGAGGTTCAGGTGGTCGGCAATGAGCATCAGGAGCGGAGGCCGAAAGGTAGACCGGAGCCCGCCGGCCGCGTTGGTGACGATCAACGTCTCGATACCGAGATCGGCGAAGACCCGAACAGGGAGCGCCACCGCGTCGGGCGCGTGTCCCTCATACAGGTGGAAGCGCCCACTCTGCAGGATTGTGGGAACACCCTCGAGCATACCTGCGATGAGCTCGCCGGCGTGTCCGTGCACGGTAGTCTGTGGGAAGCCCGGGATTTCGCCGTACGGGATGCGCAGTGGTGACGTGACGGCCCCGGCGAGGGCGCCCAGTCCCGACCCGAGAACGATCGCCACCCGGGGCTCGAGCCCGGCGAGTGCTCGCCTCACCGTGTCCGCCGCCGTGCTCACATCCGCCATATCGCTCGTCCCGCTTCCCGGTCACCCTGCTCCCTGCACGCTGCACGCTGCACGCCTACACCAGCATCCCGGCCAAGCTTGCCGACATGAAGGCCGCGAGGTTGCCCCCGATCATCGCCCGGAGCCCCAGTCGCGACAGATCGCTCCGGCGCTCCGGCGCAATGCCTCCGATGCCTCCGATCTGAATCGCGATCGACGAGAAGTTCGCGAAACCGAGGAGCGCGTAGGTGGCAATAATCGCACCACGCGGCGACAGGCCCACACCGCCGTCCAGTGTCCCGGCCAGCTGGAGATACGCCACGAACTCGTTCACCACGGTCTTCACGCCGATGAGGGACCCCACCGTGCCGGCATCCCCCCACGGCACGCCCATCAGCCACGCGAGCGGCGCGAGTACCCACCCAAAGATGCGCTGCAGCGAAAGATCGACGAGTCCCACGACATTCCCCAGCGCGCCGACGCCGAAGTCGATGAGGTGGATCAGGGCGATGAACGCCAGGAGCATAGCGCCGACGTTGAGCGCGAGCTGGAGTCCCTGCGCCGCCCCGCTCGCTGCCGCGTCGATCACGTTGGCATCCTGTTTCGCGATCTCGAGCTTGACGGAGCCCATCGTGACCGGCGTGGCCAGCTCAGGCACCAACACTTTCGAGATCAACAGCGCGGCGGGCGCGTTCATCACGCTGGCCGTGAGCAGATGGCCGGCGATGTCGGGGAAATAGGGCGACAACATGCCGACGTAGGCCGCCATGACGCCACCGGCGATCGTGGCGAACCCACCCACCATGACCGTGTTGAGCTCCGAGGCGGTCATGGTGCCAACGAACGGCTTGATCAGCAGCGGCGACTCGGTTTGGCCGACGAAGATGTTGCCCGCAACCGACAGGGTCTCGGCTCCCGAGGTCCCCATGGTGCGCTGCATGACCCACGCAATGGCCCGTACGATCCGCTGCATGAGACCGAGGTGGTACAGCACCGACATCAGCGACGAGAAGAAGATGATGGTAGGGAGCACGAGGAACGCGAACGACGCGCCGGTGTTGGCCCACATCTCCGCGATCTCGAGCGGCGAGCTCTCCGGCGGCACGCGGGTCGCCACGCCCACGGGCACGTTGTTGTAGACCAGATTTCCGAAGATGAAGGCCGCGCCGTCGCGGGTGAAGCCCAGCAGCTTGATGAATACCTGGTTCGCGCCGCTGAAGAGCGCCTTCCCCACGCCGGTCTTGAGCACCAGGAAGCCGAACGTCGCCTGCAGCGCGACGCCGATCCCTACGATGCGCCAGTTCACCTTGCGTCGGTCAGTGGAGATGGTCCAGGCGATGGCGACCATGGTGGCCATCCCGACGAGCCCCATGAGGCGCCCGGTGAGTGGCGTGTCGAGCCCTTCCCGTGCCTGCGCGAGCTGCTCGGCCGCTGTCTGGAGCAGGAGCATGGCGTTCATCGCACCTCTCGGAGCTCTCGCTCGATTTGCGCCACGAGGGCAGCTTTCTCGGTGTCCGGCAGAAACGCACTCCGGAACCCGTTGAGGATCACCATCTCGAGCTCAGCTCGGGTCAGGCCGAGCGCCTGGTGCGCCAGCCAGTACTCCTGACTCAGCGTCGTCCGGTCCATGAGACGGCTGTCGGTATTCAGCGTCACGACGCCGCCCTGGTCGAGGTAGCGTCGGGCGGGGTGCTCACCGATCTCGAGCACGGTGTGGGTGTGCACATTCGAGGTCAGGCACACCTCGAGCGGTACGCCCTGCGACAGGACTTCGTCTTCGAGATCCGGGTCCTCGAACAGCCGCGTCCCGTGACCGATTCGCTGGGCTCCGCACACGTGCAAGGCGTCCCGGATCGAATCGGGCCCGTCGCCCTCCCCAGCGTGGCAGGTACACGCCAGGCCATGGCCCCGTGCGTACTCGAACGCGGCCACGTGATCAGTCGCCGGATGACCAAGTTCCGACCCGGCCAAGTCGAATGCGACGACCCCGTCGGTCCGATAGTCCACCGCGAGCCGAGCAAGCCCTTCCGAGATCTTGGGTGCGAGCGTCCGGAGTCCGCTGACGATGACGCGGACCATCGTGCCGGTCTCCCGCTCACCCCGCTGAAAGCCGGCCAGCGGTGCCTCGACCGCTTGGATGAGTGACATGTCTGAATCGTGGAGGGCCGGACAGTAGCGCACCTCCACGTAGCGGATGTTGTCCGCGGCCGCGTCCTGCACGAACTCGTAGGCGATCCGCTCGAGGGCGGCCGGGGTTTGCATGACGGAAATGGTGATGGTGTAGCGCTCCAGGTATTCCTCGAGGCTCTGCGCGTGGCGCACGAACAGGGCGTCGGCAAGGCCGGCGGCGTCGGTGGCCGGCAGGCGCACGCCCTGCTCCAGAGCCAAGTCGAGCATGGTCTGCGGGCGCAGGCACCCGTCCAGGTGCACGTGCAGCTCGGCCTTCGGCAACCGGCGCACCAGATCCTGGCTGAGGGTCACGCGCCGGTATGTCCGAAGTTGGTCTGCATGCTGATGTGTGCCGTCATGAAGTCCCGCAATCTGACGGGGGCGTGGGCCGAATGCAATCACGGCCCGCGGTGACACGGGCCATGACGTTGAGCTCGCACTCCACGCCCGGGAGCGGTCGCCGGGTGCCGCACCGAATCACCATCCCCATGGGGATTACGTCCTGGGCCATGGTGGTGGCCAGCGGTCCGGTGGTCAGCTAGCTACGATCGTCTCGGGTCCGTAGCTCAGAAGTGGAGATACGCCTGCACCTTCAGCGACGTTTCCGTGCTACCGGCCCCGGGCGACCAGACATCAAAGTTCACACCGATCTTGTTGCGGCCCGAGAAATACACCACGAAGCCGGGTGTGAAGAGCCACTCATCGTCATCGGCCAGATCGGTATCGGGATCGCCCCAGCTCACGCGGCCCACTGGCTCGACATGCGAGATGAACGGGTTCTCCGCCACCGCAAACTTGTAGGTAACGATGACCTGGGTCGATAGGAATTTGCCAGGACCGCCGGACAGGAGGTTGCGCCAGTTGTCACCCGTCACCACCCCTGCCTGCACGTGGAGACCCTCACTGTAGTTCCCGATCTCGACGTCCCCACCGAATCCAACCGCATACTCGTCACCGGTGGTCGGATCCACATAGTCGTGGGCACCAACATGGGCAGCGATCGTGACGTCCTTCTTCGGCGTGACGCCCACCCGGCCGGTAAACGACTTGGACCCGTTCTCATCGACAACGTTCTGCCCCGTTCCGTTCGTAACCGATACCGCGTACGAGAACCGGCCGGAGCCGTCCTCGCCGTCCACCAGCAGGCCGATATCGCGATCGGCGAACTGCAGCTTCTCCGTTAGCCGGCTGAACGTGCACGCGCCGCCGGGTCCCGTACAGGCATCGACGCCGCGGATACCCCCCGCGCGCTCGACCACGAGGATCTGGGTTGAGCTCGTCAGCTCGAACACGTCGAACGGCCGCTTGAACTGCCCCATCGTGATCCGAAACGCCGGATCGAATGACAAGCGGATGTAGGCGTCCTTGAGCGAGATCTCGCCCTCGCCGAAGTCGGGCTGGATCTTGCCGCTCACGAAGTCGTTGATCTTCAGCTCCGCCGTGATGCGGGCTCGGCGGATCAGGTACTCCGACGAGCGCTCACCGCTCACGGACGTCGTATTGAACTGGGCATGCATGCGGCCAGTGATGGTGAGCTCCATCGCCTTGGACTTGAGCTCCACCTGTGCCGCGGCGGGACGGGCACCCGCCACGAACACCATCACGAGGCCAGCGATCCCGACGGATCGCGCAAGTCTCCACATTGCGTATTCCCTCTGGGTTGAATGCGCTTTCACTCGGAAGCCCATGATCCGACTAACCCAGCCCGGCGTCCCGGTCAGTACCATCGATCCCCGCTGAAATCGCGGAACTGCGCCCGAGAGCGTGGCCGGTGTTGCCGGAGCAGCTCCGGCTTCGCAAACACCTTGATCAGCGCCGCCCCGGCCACGAAGCCACCGAGATGGGCGAGGAACGCCACCCCGCCCGATTCGGAATCTGCCAACTGCGGGACGCTCCCCACCAGCTGGAGCAGGGCCCAGTACAGCAGCATCAGGTACGCCGGGACCTTCACCGTCGTGACGAAGAACCCCAGGAACACGAGAAGCTGGACCCGGACCCGCGGGTACAGCACCAGATAGGCCCCCATCACGCCGCTGATCGCCCCGGACGCCCCAACCATGGGGATGCGCGAACTCGGCTGAAGGAGCATCTGCGCCGCCGCTGCCGCCACCCCACAGATCAGGTAGAAGGCGAGGAAGCGACCGTGGCCCACGGCATCCTCCACGTTGTTCCCGAACACCCAGAGGAACCACAGGTTGCCGATCAGGTGGAACCAGCCGCCATGGAGAAACATCGAGCTGAGCACGGTCAGCCAGCTCCCGTCGCCACTGAGCCGGCACACCATGCCACCGCCCATTGGGATCTGCGTCCCGGGGGTGGCCCGGCCCAGCACCTCGGCCGGGATCAAGCCCAATTCACAGACCGACCCGGCTAGCGTCTCCGGCGACCCCGCCCCCTGCACCACAAACCAGACCAGCCCCGTCACGACAATCAGACCTACCGTGATGACCGGTGTCAGGACAGTCGGGTTTTCATCCCGGATGGGAATCACGGCCGTACCCCGGGGTCAACCGCGTAAAGTACTGTAAATGCTATAGTTATGAGAACCACCCGTGCAAGGACTCTACTGCCTATTTGGCAGAGATTGTTGGTACACGGCTTGCTTCGGCAACCATCTGCGCGTGATGCGCATCCTGATCCTTGCGACGAGGTGAGAATCCAATGGCTGAAAAGGTAATAGGGATCGATCTGGGCACCACGAACTCAGTGGTGGCGGTGATGGAGGGCGGCGACCCGGTCGTTATCCCCAACTCGGAGGGTGGGCGGACCACCCCGTCGGTGGTCGCGTTCACCAAGGACGGCGAGCGCCTCGTCGGACAGGTCGCCAAGCGTCAGGCGATCACGAACCCCAAGAACACCATTTTCTCCATCAAACGGTTCATGGGCCGCCGGATGGGCGAGGTGAAGACGGAGATGGTGGAGGCGCCCTACAAGGTGGTCTCCGGCCAGAACGATCTGGCGGCCGTGGAGATCGGCGACAAGCGGTACACGCCGCCCGAGATCTCGGCCATGATCCTCCAGAAGATGCGGCAGACGGCCGAGGACTACCTGGGTCATCCGGTCAAGAAGGCCGTCGTCACCGTTCCCGCCTACTTCAACGACTCGCAGCGGCAGGCCACAAAGGACGCGGGCAAGATCGCCGGGTTGGAGGTGCTGCGGATCATCAACGAGCCGACAGCCGCGGCGCTGGCCTACGGCCTCGAGCGCAAGAAGGAGGAGAAGATCGCCGTGTTCGACCTCGGGGGCGGCACCTACGATATCTCGGTCCTCGAGCTGGCCGAGGGTGTCTTCGAGGTGAAGGCGACCAACGGTGACACACACTTGGGCGGCGACGACTTCGACCAGCGCGTCATCGATTGGCTGGTGGGGGAGTTCAAGAAGGATCAGGGCATCGACCTGTCGAGCGATCCGATGGCGCTCCAGCGGCTCAAAGAGGCCGCTGAGAAGGCCAAGATGGAGCTGTCGTCCCGGCCGCAGACGGACATCAACCTGCCGTTCATCACGGCGGATCAGTCGGGGCCCAAGCATCTCAACCTCTCGCTGACCCGGGCCAAGTTCGAGCAGCTGGTGGATGACCTCTTCCAGCGCACGATGCCGCCCATGGAGAAGGCCCTGGCCGACGCCGGGCTCAAGCCGTCGGAGATCGACGAAGTCATCCTTGTGGGTGGCTCGACCCGCATCCCGAAGGTGCAGGACATCGTCAAGGAGTTCTTCGGCAAGGACCCACACAAGGGCGTAAATCCTGACGAAGTCGTGGCGATCGGGGCCGCCATTCAGGGCGGCGTGCTGGCCGGCGAGGTCAAGGACGTGCTCCTGCTCGACGTCACGCCGCTCTCGCTCGGGATCGAGACCCTGGGCGGCGTCACCACCGTCCTCATCCCGCGGAACACCACCATCCCGACCAAGAAGTCGGAGGTGTTCTCGACGGCCGAGGACAACCAGACGACGGTGGAGATCCACGTGCTCCAAGGGGAGCGCGATTTGGCGATCAACAACCGGACGATCGGGCGGTTCCAATTGACCGGTATTCCACCCGCGCCCCGGGGCATGCCGCAGGTCGAGGTCACGTTCGACATCGACGCCAACGGCATCCTGCACGTCCAGGCCAAGGACAAGGCCACCGGCAAGGAGCAGAAGATCCGCATCGAGGCGTCGAGCGGGCTGTCGGACTCGGAGGTCGAGCGGATGGTGAAGGACGCGCAGCAGCACGCCTCGGAGGACAAAGGGCGGCGCGAGGAGATCGATCAGCGCAACCGCCTCGACTCGCTCGTGTACCAGATCGAGAAGGATTCGAAGGACTGGGTGGACCGCCTCGATCAGTCCAACAAGGACCGCCTGAATGCCGCGATCGAAAAGGCCAAGCAGGCGCTGCGATCGGGGGCCGCGGAGGAGATCAAGACCGCGCTCGAGGAGTTGTCGCAGGCCTATTCGGCCGCCGGCGCCTCAATGTACCAGGCCGCCGAGGCCGCGCAGGCCGAATCGCCGCCTCCGGGCGAGACGGCAGGCGAGGAGACGGGCGGAGCGCAAGAGGAGGTCGTGGAGGCCGACTACGAGATCGTGGACGATTCGAAGTCCTGATCGCGCGGGGCAGTCCCGGACGGGGGTGGGGCGAAACTCCCACCCCCATCCGGGGTTTCATGAAGGGCACGACCCAGCGAAGACCGGTTTACAACAATCAGACCCAAGAGAGCTGACCGTATGTCCCGTACGAGAGAATGGATCAAGTTCGGAACCCTGATCGGGGTCACGCTGGCGTTGGCCGTGGTCTTCATGTCGCTCATCGACGCACCGACGAGATCGCTGGCGCAACAGCCGGCAATACAGTCGACCGCGAGCCGACCGGCGCCCGTCCAGGCGTCCCAACCCGTGATCGATCTCGGGAACGCGTTCGTCAGCGTCGCGGAGGTGGTGAGGCCGGCCGTCGTCTACATCCAGTCCCAGCAGCGGGTGGAGGCGCGCGCGCCGCAGCAGGAGCACCCCGAGCTGCCGGCCCCCTCGACCGGTTCTTCATCGATCCGCGTGGAAACACCCCGCAGCAGCCACAGCGCGGCAGCGGCAGCGGATTCCTCATCTCTCCCGACGGATACATCATGACCAACAATCACGTCGTGGAGGGATTCGATTTCCTCGACGTCCGGTTGTTCGACGGCAGGAAGTTCAGCGCCAAAGTGGTGGGGCGCGACACGGACACCGATATCGCGGTCATCAAGATCGACGCCCGCGACTTGCAGAGCGTCTCGCTGGGCAACTCCGACTCGCTCAGGGTGGGCGAGTGGGTGCTGGCAATCGGCAATCCATTCGGTCAGCAGTTCTCGTTCACCGTGACCGCCGGCATCGTGAGTGGCCGGGGGCGACTCCTGAACTTGGCGGGTCGCAGTGACTGGAGCATTTCGGACTTCATCCAGACCGATGCCGCGATCAATCCGGGCAATTCCGGCGGGCCCCTCGTCAATATCCGCGGACAGGTCGTCGGCGTGAACTCGGCCATTGCGAGCCAGACGGGCTTCTACTCCGGATACAGTTTCGCCATCCCGATCAACCTGGCGCGTACGGTCGGCGATCAGCTCGTCGCGAACGGCAAAGTCACGCGCGCGGCGCTTGGTATCCGTGTCGCGGCAGCGAGCGATGCCGACGCGGAATACGTCGGACTCGAGAACGTTGGTGGGGTGGTCATCCAGGATTTCGCCAGCGACGACAGCCCAGCCAAGCGGGCCGGCTTGGAACAGGGCGATGTCATCATCGCCGTCGACGGCAAAGAAGTGGGTTACGTCGCCCAGCTGCAGCAGATCGTCGGGTTCAAGCGTCCCGGGGAGCGTGTGACGGTCACGGTCATGCGTCCGGGCGGCAAGCGTCAGGACTTCACGGTGCGCCTCATCGAGGCTGGGGCCGAACCACCGGCGCGGGTGGCCAGTGCGGAGGAGCCCCGGCCCTCTACCAGCGGCTCCTTCGAGGGTAAGCTCGGCATCGCCGTGGAAGAAGTCAGCAGCAGCGCGGCTGCGGCAAATCTGCAGCTTACCGATGCGCAGCGTGGACTCGTCATCACTCAGGTGGATCCGAACGGCCCGGCGCGCGATGCCCTCGCGGCGGCCGATGCAAGACAGCGATACCTGCCGATCATCACCCACGTGAACGGGCAGCGCGTCCGCACCCCCACCGACCTGCAGCGCGCGCTGGCAACGGTGCGCTCTGGCGAAGTGGTGTCGCTGAGGCTCTTCGAGACGATTGCTGACACCCCCCCCCGTTCTCGGGTGGTACGGTTCCGTGCCGGAGGCGAGCAGTAAACCGCCTCCCACGTTAGTCGTCGGACCTCGGTCCGGCGTGTTCATAGATCGAGCGGGTGCGGTGGCGTGAGTCGCCGCGCCCGCTCCGCTTTGCTATCGGAAGATCGTGCGGAGCCGACGCATGGCCGAGGTGCTCCGTCGACTCAGGTTGCCTTGTCGACGATCATGAGCACGAGTATGACCGGCAAATAGATGACGGTGACGAGAAACAGCCGGCGTGCCCGTCGCGGCGAGTGATCGAACGTCACAGCCAGGGTCTCGGCGATCAGCCACACCGCGAGGACGAGCGCCCCTCCGAAGTACACCATTCCCGTGGTTCCGAGCAGGGTCGGCACGAGACTCACCGGCAGCAGGGCGACGGCGTATGCCAACGCCTGCCGGAACGTGGCCCCCGCCCCACTCGTGACACTCAGCATGCGCAGGCCTGCCCTGGCGTAGTCGTCTCGATAGAGCCAGGCCAGAGCGAGGAAATGCGGCAGTTGCCACAGGAACAGAATGCCGAACAGCACCCACGCCTCGAGATTCACGCTCCCGCGTCCCGCCGCCCAGCCACCCACGACGGGCAAGGCACCGGGGACCGCCCCGACCACCGTGCTGAACGAGGTGTACCGTTTGAGTGGGGTGTAGACAAACACGTACGAGCCGAGCGTGACAGCGGCGAGCACCGCCACCAACGCGTTCGTAAGGAGCCAGAGGTACACGACGCCAGCCACCCCCATCGACCAGGCCACGACCGTCGATTCAGCCGCGCGGAGGCGTCCGGACGGAAGCGGCCGGCCGCGCGTGCGGTGCATCTCCGCATCCACCTGCCGCTCGAGAATCTGGTTGAGCGCGTTGGACCCGGCGGCCACGAGAGCCGAGCCCACCACGACGTGGATCAGGCCCAGAAGATCGACGGGACCCGGTGAGCCGAGGTAGTAACCCGCCGCCACCGTGCACAGGATGAGGCCCACGATGTTGGGCTTCGTGAGTTCCAGGTAATCGCTGGCCCTGCCGTGGTGCGGCATCGCCCTCATCGTGGGATCTGGTCTCCGGTTCGAGCCATGGCGCCGAATGATGCGCCTACGGCGTAGGCGGTCGCAACCGGCACGCTTCTCGGGAATCCCACGGAACACGACCGGGCCCAGCCGATGTTCTTTCTGGAGCAGCGGTGGACGTCACGTGGGACCTCGAGACGATCGTGCGGCACGATACAGGGATTGCGGTGGGCGCAGGACCCGACGTACTCTCAGATCTCGGCAACGGATGCGCGCTATGAACGCACGAACCTTTCGCGAAGGCATCTTGGTCGGCCTCCTGGGCGCGGCGATTATCGCCGCGTGGTTCTTTGTGGTGGATGCCGTTGCCGGCCGGCCGTTCTTCACACCGGCCATGTTGGGGTCGGCGTTCTTCTGGGGGCTGCGGGATCCTTTGCAGGTACAGATCACAATGCAGACGGTGCTCGCCTACTCCATGGCGCACGTGCTCTCGCTGGTGCTCGTGGGATTGATCGCATCAGCCGTGGCCAGCCAGGTGGAGCGTACGCCGTCGACCCTGTTCCTGGCCATCGTGCTGTTCGCCGCGTTCGAGTTCGGGTTCTACATCGTGGTGGCGGTGCTGGGCCAGCCCCTCCTCGGCGCCCTTGCCTGGTGGAGCGTGGCCGCCAGCAATGCCGTCGCGGCGGCCGGCATGGGCTACGCCCTGTGGCGCCTCCGCCCCAATCTCCGGGCGCGGCTTGCCAAGCAGCCGCTCGGAGTCCCCGTCGACGAGTCGTCAGACACGTATCGGAAGCTGTGAGCTGAGATCGGTTCGTTGAACCGCGGGGGCCACGTCGATCGGCGTGGCCCCGTTTCGTTCCCTACGCGCTCAAGATGGCGAGCCGGAGACCGTCCCGAACAGGAGGAGGAGCGCGACAGCGACCACGACCGCGATCACCAGCGGGAGCGTGAAGAACAGCTTGAAGAACCGATGGTCGCCCTTCAGATGCATGTAGAACATGACCACGAGGACGAACTTCGCCGCAGACAGCGTGAGCAAGACCGGCGCCAGCACCCGCGCGAACGCGGGCACGTAGAACACGCCCACCTCGACGAGCGTAATCACTGTCAGCACACCGGCTACGGTAAGGTAGGTCCCGACGCTCGGGTGCTTGTGATCGGAGTGTGCGGGTTGATCGCTCATCGCGCCGTCCGTCAGGAGAGAAGGTAGACGACCGTGAAGATCACGATCCAGACGACGTCCACGAAGTGCCAGTACAACCCGGCGATCTCCACGTTCATCGCCTTGTCGGACCCGAGCTTCCCTTGCAGGGAACGCACCAACAGCGTGAGCAGCCACACGACACCGATGAACACATGGGCACCGTGCGTTCCCGTGAGAACGAAGAACGTCGATCCGAACAGGTTGGTCTGCAGCGTCAGTCCCTCGTGGACGAAGGTCACAAACTCGTACGCCTGAAACCCGAGGAAGCCCGCACCGAGCAGGGCGGTGGCGAGCAGCCACAGGCGCGACCACGTCCGGTCGCCGCGTATGACGGCCGCCAGCGCAAGCACCATCGCGAGGCTCGACATGAGCAGCACGAAGGTGCTGATTGAGGTCAGCGGAATGTTGAGGATCTCTTCGGGCGTGGGCCCCTGGACGCTCCGTCCCTGATAGACCAGATAGGTCGAGATCAGCGAGCCGAACAACAAACACTCCGACCCGATGAACATCCAGAAGGCGAGCTTCCTGCTGTCGAGTCCCGTGCTCGTGTGGTGGGCGGTGGCTGGGTGCGACATTGACGATCAGACCTCGAACGGCTCGAACGACCACGCGTAGATGCTCACCACGAGCACCGCCACGCCGCCCAGCGTGATCAGCAGGGTTTTGAGAATGGCGCCGATGGCCATCACGATGATGCCCGTAGCTGCCAGTGCGGGCCAGTACGATCCGGCGGGAACGTGCACGGGTGACGGCGGCGTCTCCGGCACCGGAGTCATCCCGTCTTCCGCCCACATCGGAAGGCGACTGCGCACTTCGGGAATCACCGAGAAGTTGTAGACCGGCGGTGGCGAGGAAATCGCCCACTCGAGGGTCGCCCCTCCCCACGGATCGTTCCCGGCCGGTGTCCCCCGCTTGCGCGACCATACGACGTTCACCACAAACACCAAGGCACCCAATCCCATGGTGAATGCACCGATCGTCGCGACGAGGTTCATCGTGTCCAGCCCGAGCGCGGGATCGTAGGTGTAGATCCGGCGCGGCATGCCGAGCAGCCCAATGAAATGCATTGGGAAGAACGACAGGTTCGCGCCGATGATGGTCAGCCAGAAATGCAGCTTCCCGATTCGCTCACTCAGTAACCGTCCGGTCACCTTGGGCCACCAGAAGTAGATCCCGGCAAAGATGCCGAGCATCGCCCCGCCGAACAGCACGTAGTGGAAGTGCGCGACGACGAAATATGTGTCGGTCTGCTGCAGGTCGGCCGGCGGCGACGCGTGCATGACGCCGGAGAGCCCGCCGATGATGAACATGGCGATAAAGCCCACGGCGAAGAGCATCGACGTTGTGAACTTGATCTTGCCACCCCACATGGTGGCGATCCAGTTGAAGATCTTCACCCCTGTGGGGATCGCGATCAGCATGGTCGTTGCGGAAAACACCGAGTCCGCGATCGGCCCGAGCCCGACCTGAAACATGTGGTGTGCCCACACGCCCCAGCCCAGGATACCGATCAGGAGTCCCGAATACACGACGACCGCGTAGCCGAACAGCGGCTTGCGCGAGAAGGTCGGGATCACGTCAGAGATGATGCCCATCGCCGGCAGGATGAGGATGTACACCTCGGGATGGCCGAACAACCAGAATAAGTGCTGCCACAGCAGCACGTCACCCCCCGCCGCGACGGAGTAGAACGTCGTCCCGAAGAACCGGTCGAACATCAGGAAGACGAGTGCCACGGTGATCACGGGAAACGCGGTGACGATGATGAACTGGGTCACGAGGCTCATCCACGTGAACACCGGCATGCGCATCAGCGTCATGCCCGGCGCCCGCAAATTGATGATCGTGACGATGAAGTTGATGCCCGCCGCGATCGAGGCGACCCCGAGCACCTGCAGTCCGAGGACCCAGAAATCGATGTTCAGTCCGGGCGAGTACTGAGTCGACGTCAGGTTGGCGTAACCGAACCAGCCAGCGTTGGGCGCCGCGCCCGCCAGGAAGCTCGCATTCAAGAACAGCCCGCCCAGTAGGAACACCCAGTAGCTGAAGGCGTTGAGCCGTGGGAACGCGACGTCGCGGGCACCGATCTGAAGCGGGATGATGAAGTTGAAGAACGCGGCAGACAACGGCATGATCGCAAGGAACACCATCGTCGTGCCGTGCATCGTGAACAACTGACTGTACGCCTCGGCGCTCACCACAGTGTTGCCCGACGACGCGAGCTGGAGGCGGATGATCAGCGCCTCGAGGCCCCCGAGCAGGAAGAACGCAAACGCCGTGACCCCATACAGGATCCCGATCCGTTTGTGGTCCGTCGTGGTAACCCAACTCCAGATTCGTGACCCCAGCGCGGCGGGGCCCCCCGGAGCCTGATGCGCAACCGATGTAGCCATGCCGGCTGTGTCTCCTAGTTCAGGCTCTGAAGGTACGCGACGAGCAATGCCATCTCGTCATCCGTCAGCGGAATCTGTGGCATGAGGCTTCCGGGTTTCTCCCCAACTGGGTTCCGCAACCAGCGCGTGAGCCCCTCGGGGGTATTCGGCAGGATCCCCGATGCGATGGTGGTCCGGCTCCCCACGTGCGTCAGGTTGGGGCCGAGCACACCGGCCGATACACCGGTGATCGCGTGACAGGCGAGACAACCCTTGGTCAGGTACACCTGTGCCCCCTGCCGCAGGGGTTCGTCGAGCGAATCGACCGGGACCGCGGGCTGCAGCTGCCGATCGGCCCAAAGGGCGAACACCTCGGGAGCATCCACCATGACGCGGAACCGCATGTTGGCGTGCGACTCGCCGCAGAACTCCGCGCACTGCCCGTACACCTCACCGATCGAATCGGGCGTGAACACGATGCGGGTGGTGCGGCCGGGCAGGACATCGCGCTTGCCGCCGAGCTTGGGTGCCCAAAAGGAGTGGATGACGTCTTCGGACGTCATCGACAGCACGACCGCCCGCCCCTGGGGCACGTGCATCTCGTTGGCCGTGACCAGGCCCAGGTCGGGATAGCGAAACTCCCACCACCACTGGTGCCCGATCACCTCAACCGTGAGCGCATCCGCCGGCGGCGCCGCCTCGGTCCGGAAGATGGTCCGGATCGTCGGTACCGCGATGAAGACCAGAACGACTGCCGGTGCGAGGGTCCAGGCTACCTCGAGGAGCGTGTGGCCGTGGACCCGCTTGGGATCCGCAGCGCCCGGGCGGTCCCGGTAGCGAAACAGCACGAAGAGCAGCGCCGCCTCGACGATCACGAAGACACCCACCGCCCACCAAAAAATGGTGCGGAACAGGACGTCGATCTGGTCGCCGAAGTCGGCCGTGGGATGGAGCGCGGACTGCGGGTATTCGCGGGAGCACGCCGCGAGCGCCATTGCGAGGACCGCAACAAGGACCGCCACCGACCGGCGACCGTGCGAATTCCTTGTCCGAGGAAACGATTGTGCCAAGAAGCTTTCCTTATCTGAATGGCCCCGCGTCCGGCGAGGCGGCGGAATTCTAGCAGTCGACTCCCGTTAGGTCAACGCACGGCCACTCGCCGGAACACAGCCCGGTCAAGCTATCTTCCACATGGGCCATCACCGTGGCCAACACCCACCGTACGGCCCTCCACACGATCACGAGGAGCAACGTCATGCCATTGCACGACATAGGCTACGGATTCAGCGTCGAGATCCCCGTGGCATTCGACCAGGCCGTGGCGCGCACGCGCGAGGAGCTGGCAAAAGAGGGCTTCGGCGTCCTCACGGAGATCGACGTGAAGGGAACCTTCAAGCAGAAGTTGGACGTCGAATTTCGGCCCTACGTCATCCTCGGCGCCTGCAATCCCCCACTGGCTCATCAGGCGCTGGCGGAGGAGCGGGACATCGGCTTACTCCTACCCTGCAACTTCATCGTGTACGCCTCGGATCAGCCGGGACGCAGCGTCGTTGCCGCCATCGACCCGGTCAGGCAGCTGGCCATGACGGGGAAGACGAGCGTGAAACCGCTGGCCGAAGATGTACGATCCAGGGTCGAGAGGGTGCTGGCGGGTCTCACTTCGTGAGCGGGGGCGACCGCCCTCAACCTGGCGCCCGCGTGGCGGCATCGTAGCTTTTGTGAACGACCGCCGCTGCCCGGTCAACCTACGGTCCTCACATCGCCCTGCACCCCGACCATCGGCCCGGGAATGGAACAGCGAACGACTCCACCGAGCGGCAGAACCGCACACGCCCCCATCGCCCGCCGCCGATTCATGGCGTATCTCTCCGGCATCGGTCTGGGTGGCACGGCCTTCCCAGCTACCCTCTGGGCGCTCGCCCAGGGCGGCAAGATCACCAAAGAGATGCTCGCCAACGCCGAAGCCGTGGCGGGACTCGAGTTCACCGATGCCGAGCGCGAGCTCATGCTGGACGGCATCAACTCCAATCTCGAGGCCTACGAGAAACTCCGGGCCGTGAGCATCCCCAACGAGGTGCCGCCCGCAGTTCGATTCGATCCGGTCCTCCCGGGACGACCTGCGACGGTCGCACGGCGCGAGCGGCGACGCACTCGGCGGTCCGTCACGCGACCCGCGAACCTGGAGGCCGTCGCGTTCTGGTCGATCACCGACATGGGAGAGCTGCTGCGGACTCGCCAGGTGACCTCGGTCGAGCTCACGAGCATGTATCTCGATCGGCTGAAACGGTTCGGACCGCGACTCGAGTGCGTCATTACGTTGACCGAGGATCTGGCGCTGCGTCAGGCGAGGCGCGCGGACGCGGAACTGGCGCGGGGTCTGGTGCGGGGCCCGCTGCACGGCATTCCGTGGGGTGCCAAGGACCTGCTGGCCGAAGACGAGTACCGGACGACCTGGGGTGCCAAGCCCTACGAGGAGCAGACGATCCCCTATGACGCGACGGTCGTGCGGCGCTTGGAAGAGGCGGGTGCCGTGCTGATCGCGAAGCTCACGCTGGGGGCGCTCGCCTGGGGAGACGTGTGGTTCGGGGGCAAGACCCGCAACCCGTGGAAGCTGGAACAGGGATCCTCCGGATCGTCGGCAGGGCCGGCATCGGCCACCGTGGCCGGTCTCGTGGGCTTCAGCATCGGGAGCGAGACCCTGGGCTCGATCGTGTCTCCCGCCACCCGCTGCGGCGCGACCGGCCTGCGACCCACGTTCGGGCGTGTGAGCCGGCACGGCGCCATGGCCCTCTCCTGGACCATGGACAAGCTCGGACCGATTTGCCGGTCCGTGGAAGACTGTGCTCTGGTGTTCGAGGCCATCCACGGTGCGGATGGCAAAGACCCCACCGTGCGCGACCTCCCGTTTGACTGGGACGCGCGACTCCCCATCACGTCCCTGCGCATCGGATACTACAAGAGCGCCTTCGAAGGCGAGCGTGAGGGACCCGACTTCGACACACCAGCCCTCGGCGTGCTCCGGAACCTGGGCGTGGAGTTGCTCCCCGTGGAGCTTCCGACCGACGTTCCGGTGGATGCGCTCAGGTTCATCCTCAGCGCCGAAGCCGCCGCCGCGTTCGACGACCTCACGCGCAGCAACCGAGACGACCTGATGGTCCGCCAGGTGGAACAGGCCTGGCCCAACGACTTCCGTCAGTCCCGCCTCATTCCGGCCGTCGAGTACATCAAGGCCAATCGCGTCCGCACCATGCTCATGGGAAGCATGGACGCGGTCATGGACGGCATCGACGTCTTCATCACCCCGTCCTACGGCGGAACCGTGCTGCTCACGACGAATCTCACGGGTCACCCAGCCATGACCGTCCCCAACGGGTTCCGGGACGACGGCACACCGGTCAGCATCTCGTTCATCGCCAAGCTGTTCGGGGAAGCCGAGCTGCTGGCGGTGGCGAAGGTGTATCAGGACGCGACCGGTTTCCACCTTCGGCGGCCGGCCGCATTCGCCTAGCGCTCTATGCGACGCCTTCGCTCGTTCCTCCTCGCGCTGTGCCTTGGCCTCGCGGCCGTCACCCTCCACACCACCACAGCGGCGGCCCAGCAGACACCAGCCGACACGGCCGCGATCCTCGTGCAGACGGCGCGCGAGCTCGACGCCAGCGGCCGCTATGAATTGGCCGAGGAGCTGCTCCGCTACGTCGTGGACCGATACCCCGGAACCCCGGCGGCCGCTCGCGCCGCCGATCTTCTCGCGGGACTCCGCAGGTCGATGACGCTCGGTGGAGGACGAACGGGGTTCGTGGTGTGGAACACCCTCTTCCTGAGCTGGCTCGGGATCGCCACCCCGGCCGCACTCGGGGCCGAGAGCGCGACGCCGTACGGTGCCGGCCTCCTCGTCGGTGCCCCTCTGGGGTTCTTCGCCTCCCGCGCGTACGCGGGCGCGACACCCCTGACGGCCGGTCAGGCCGGTCTGTACTCGCTCAGCACCGTCTGGCTCAGCTGGCAGGCGGCCGGATGGCGCGAAGTGTTGGGCGTCGGGGATGACGAGTTCTGTTTCCAGACTCCAACCGGGGAAGTCTGCGACTCGTCCTCGCCGAGCGAAGCCGTATTTGCGGCGCTCCTCGTCGGCGGTGTGGCCGGGATCGGCACGGGGTTGGCGCTCTCCCGGGTCGACGTGGACAACGGAACGGCCACGCTGATTCGGCACGCGAGCCTCTGGGGCACCTGGTACGGATTCGCCGCCGGCGTACTGGCGGGCGCCGAAAACAACGCGCTGCTCACGACGACCTTGCTCGGGGGAAATGCGTTCATGGCTGCCGCGTTGCCCATCGCCAGCGCCTGGCGGCCGACACCGAGCCAGGTCAGGATCACGTCGGCCGCGGGACTGGCCGGCGGCATTGCCGGCCTCGGACTGGATCTCCTGTTCGACGTGAACGACAATCAAGCGGCCGTCGCGATCCCCACGGCAGGAGCGACACTCGGATTGGGTCTCGGGGCCACCCTGTTGAGCCCACGGCGCTCCATCGAGCGCCGCGAGGCGTCGGCTATACCACGTCTTGCCCTCGTCACCCTCGATCGCGGCATGATGCTGGATCTACCTGTCCCGCTGCCGACCGCCGTGCCGCAGCTGTCACGCGACGGGCGCATCCACCTGACCCCGGCCGTGCAGGTTCGCCTGTTCGAAGCGCACTTCTGATCCGCGAGACGACACGATGAGACGCAGGGATTTCGTCCGGGCGTCCGCCGCGTTCGCCACCGGGATCGCGACGCGCCCACGCCGTGCCCGTGGGGCGGCTGACCACCTCGCGGACGTGCTGTTTCGTGGCGGCCTCGTGTTCGACGGTACCGGCGCCTCCCCGATCGAGGCGGACGTGCTGGTGGTGGGCGACCACATTGCCGACGTGGCGAGACGGATCCGTCGCACCACGTCAGTCGAGGTCTCGGTCGAGGGGCTGGCAGTCGCACCGGGCTTCGTCGACATCCATTCGCACACCGACCTCGACCTGTTCGTAAGCCCGCTGGCTGAGAGCAAGATCCGTCAGGGTGTCACGACGGAGGTCACCGGCCAGGACGGCAGCTCGATAGGTCCGTGGAGCCCCGAGACGGCCACAATGGTGCGGGAGCGCTATCGCGAGCGGCACGGCATCGACCTGACCTTCAGCGATCTGGCGGGCTTCTTTGCGCAGCTCGAGCGGCGGGGCACGGCGGTGAACCTGGCGAGTATGGTCGGGCATGGCACCATTCGCGCGTTCGTGATCGGCGACGAGAACCGGCCGGCCACACCAGACGAACTGGCCTCAATGCGCCGTCTCGCCGAGGAGGCGCTCGCGTTTGGCGCGTGCGGCGTCTCGACCGGGCTCGAATACGTTCCAGGCGGGTTCGCCAACCTGGAGGAACTGGTGTCCGTGGCCGCGGCACTCCAGGGAACCGGGCTACCGTATGCCTCCCACATGCGCAATGAAGACGACCATCTCGCCGCCGCCGTCGAGGAGGCACTCAATGTGGGGCGTCTTGCCGGCGTTCCGGTGCAGATCGCGCACCTGAAGGCGCAGGGTCAGCGCAACTGGTGGAAAGCAACCCCGATCCTCGACACGCTGATGGCGGCACGCAGGGACGGGATCGACGTCACCTACGACCGCTACCCCTACGTGGCCTACAGCACCGGGCTCACCTCGCTGTTTCCGGTCTGGGCGCGCGACGGTGGGATCGACGGCCTCCTCGGTCGGCTCGCCTCACCAGACTTGGCCGTCGCCCTCGAACGGGCTGTTCGGAGCAAGATCGCCCAGCTCGGGAGCTGGGATGCCGTGCAGATCACCTCGACGGCAGACGAGTCCGTCGGCTGGGCCGTGGGCCGCCGGCTCGGCGCGCTCGCGACCGAACGAAACGAGGAACCCTACGACCTGCTCCTCCGCATCATCCGGGACGATCGCGGACGCACCGGCATGGTGGGTTTCGGAATGAGCGAGGAGAACACGCAGGCGTTCCTCGCGCATCCACTGGGCATGATCTGCTCCGACGGCTCGGCGCTGGCCACGTCCGGCCCGCTCGCCTCGGGAACCCCGCACCCGCGGAGCTTCGGAACGTTCCCTCGCGTTCTGGGGCACTACTGCCGGGAGCGCAACGCGATGCCGCTCGAGACCGCCATTCACAAGATGACCGGGATGCCCGCGCGACGTCTGCGGCTCGACGGACGGGGCGCCGTTGCGCCGGGCGCCTTCGCAGACCTCGTCGTCTTCGATCCGGACACGGTTGCCGACACGGCGACATTCTCAAAACCCCACCAGTATCCGGTCGGCATCGTGCACGTGCTCGTGAACGGAGCGTTCGCGCTCGAGGGCGGCGAACGCACCGCCGCGCTGCCGGGCCGGGTACTGCGGCCTGCGAGGGCCTGAGACGTGCTCCACCTGATCGGATCGTGAAGAGGCGAGGGCTGCGTCGCGGGCTCAAAGCCCGCGCTTCGCTGCGTAGGACACCACGTGCCGGCGGTCACCCGTGATGTGCGCCGCCGGCACGTGACACTGTGCTTATGACTGTCGCTGCTTCATGCCCTCATGTGGCCAGGGGGGTGGGACACAGCAGGACCGGAGGCAGTTCCGGATTAACCGGATCCGGACCCAGATCCGCGATCAGCCCAAGCGCGTCGCCAGCCAGATCGACCCCGTCCGGCTCACTGATCTTCCCTTCCGCCCTGAGCGAGAGGACCTTGTCGCGGAAATCCGTGAGCTTGCCGATCGCGCCGAACGCATCGCCGTCGACGTCACACTTGGTCTCGGCCCGGTTCAGCTTCCCCATCAGGCCCCAGCGATCCTTATTCGCGTTGTTCCTCGACAAGAAGAGGGTACTCTCGTCGTTCGTGGCCTCACAAAGCGCGAGGAGCCGGCCGGACATGGAGCTTAGCTTCATCTCGCAGAGGGCTGGAACAGCCAGGTCAGGCTTGCCCTTCGCGATTTCCGGGCTCATGAGCTGCCCGGGATCGGCGGACTCGGCGCATCCGAGCGACAGGGCCACGGCAGCGGCTGCCAAGGCGGTGAGCGTTTTCATTTGCAGACCTCCGATTGAAAGTGGTCCCACCCAGGCAGGCCACGTGAGCGGTGCTCTGGTGCGACCATCACAGTTTTCGTCGCTGAGGACCCAGCGACACGCCAACCAGTTGCTGCCACACGGAATCCGGCTCGAAAGGGGCCCAATTCGACCGGCCGCAAGCTCCGTACCAGGGGCACCGTTGGCAGCTGGGGGCCAGTTTCCGCAGTGCCTGAAGAGACACCACCAGGGTGGCTGAGGTAACGCAGCTCCTTTGTGTCGGGCCGGACGCGGACCACCAAGTCGCGCCGCCACATCCGATACCCACAGCGATACCAGTGACCGTAACTCGTGATATTGTAATTGTTTACGGACTTCGGCGGCCGCGTGGACTGCCGTGGGCGGCTGAGCCGTCATGACTGCACCACACGCACGACCCTCCACGCCGAGCCCCCGGCCAGCTCGACCACCGCGTGAAGTCGCGAGCTGAGTAGAGACCCCTGGGCTCGGGTGGTGACCACTATCTCGACCACACGGGGACCGAACGCCACACGGTCGACAAACGTGCCCACGTCTCTCTCAACCTGTTCGCGGGACTGCCGCGGAAGCGACTGCAACAGCTCGAACACGTTGCGAAACGGCCCCGCACGTCGTCGCGCCACGATCGCGGCGGCGGCCGCGTCATCGATGCCGGGCACGGTGACCAGCACCGTACGCGGCGCGGCGTTCACATTGACCCGCCCGTCACCGACGACCGTCACGAGCGGCGCGATGCGCGCGTAGTCGGGCGGGTTCACACCCCACACGGTGTGCAACTCTTCTACCGAGTAGAACGGCGCGTTCTTGGGTCGGGACGGCGGCCGCAGACCGGCGTAGTCTCTTGCTTCGGCACCGTCGGTCCGGCGCAGGCCATCGGCGTCACGCCAATCCAGGACCGACGCAGCCAGTGCGGTGGCGGCCGCGGAGGACAGGCCCACCGCTTCGGCCAGCCTGGTGAGTTGCCTGTCGCTTGCCAGGTTCAGGTTGACTCGCGCCCTGGCATCGAGCACCAGCGCACTGACAGTCACGCCCTCCAAACTGAACTCGATGGGTGGCAGGACCGTGTCGCCGGATGCCTGCAGGCCGAACGCGGCCCCACTTTGGTGGAGCATGTTGTCTATCTGCCTGAGCGCGAGAGCCAAACCGGCGCGTCCGGCCCAGCGGCTCCTGCTCTCCGTCCGGGCATTGGCCACCGCCCGCCGGTCGGCCCGTGCGCCGACATGAAACGTCACCCCAACCACCCCCATCACGACCAGGATCCAGAGCACCGCCACCAGGGCGAAACCGTTCGCTCTCCGATACCGCATCACCAGCTATCCAGCGTTATGGGAACCACGATTGGGATCGTGAGCAGCGGCGGCAGGCTCGGCACATCGTCCACAGCCCCGAGCCTGGCCCTCGCGAACTCGAGCAACCGGAGCTCGACGGCCCGGGGAAGCTGGGATTGCGACACCCATTCGTCGACCCAACGCTCCCTCCCATCCACCAGGACCAGGTATCGCAGAGCCAGCCCGGTCGCGGATGGCGCTATCTCGAGCGTGTCCGTGGACGCCAGGCGGTCGTCGCCGATCGGTGCGAACTCGACCACCGGCCCCCGCTGCGGCGTCAGCGGATCGGTGTCCACCCAGACCCGCAGACGTCGCGGGCCCGGCCGCAGGCTCCCTCCGTTCGAGATGGCCGTGGTCAGCTGGTCCGAGCGGGTCGGGCCATCGGTCCGATGCACGCCTCGGAACGGTTGGGGGTGGGTGCCCTCCATGAGCGTTGCAGACGAAAGCCAGGCGGAGAGCGCGGAGCGTGCGGCGGCCGCGGCGAACACGGGTTGCGACGACGCCCGCGACCGGGCTGACGCTTCGGACACGGAGACCAGGCCGGCGTACCCGATGGCCACCGCCGCCCCGGCCACCACCAGGGCGACCAGCAGCTCGAGGAGGGTGAAGCCTGACGACCCTTGTCTCATGGGCTCTCGAGCCGCCTCAGGCGGTCGTCGCCGCGCCGGTAGAACACCGTCTCCAGATCGAAGTCTCCTTCCTCCCACTCGATCGAGACCGCCGCTCGCCAGAGACGGGTGTCCTGCTCCTTTCGCACGAGTGCACGCCACACGTAACGCCGAAGCCCCAGCGAGATCTCCCCCGAACGGGCATCGGCATACCCCTCCAGGGAATCCTCCGGCAACAGGGCGATCGCGTCGAGCCGCGATTCGGCCAAGGCCACCGCCTCGAGGTGCCGCTCCGCCGAGGCTTGGGTCCGCAGCGTGCGGGCGCTGGCCTGCACCATCGCCACGATCGCCAGGGAAACGATGAAAAGGGAGACGAGGGCTTCGATCAGCGTGAAGCCGCGCTCAGCGCCGCTGCACGCTGACCGCCGCCGTCCAAGGATCTGCCGCGATCTCATGAACCTCCTGGCCTTCAGACACAAAGACACGATTGCCGCGCGCATGGCCCAACGGATCGAACGTCGTGACCGCCCAGCCACGGTCGCCACCCGTCAGCCGGATTTCCGGTGTAAGGCTAAGTCGGCCCTGTCGAATCGTATCAGCCACATCTCCTGCCGACGGGCCGGCGACTACCCAGTACGCTCCGGTCCCGAGTTCGAGCAGCACGCTGGTGCGAGCCGCGCGCGTCGCCGCCGCTTCGCGAGCCGTCCCGTAGGCGGAAACGACGTCGCGCACGACACCGTCGGCGCCGCCGCCCAGCATGCGGGCCAGACCGGGCGCGGTCACCGCCGCCGCGATGCCGAGGATGGTCAGGACGACGACAACCTCGATCAGCGTGAACCCTGGGCGCCCGGTACCGGTAACGGTTCGAGTCACCGACGGCATCTCAGCGTTCGAGCGGCTCTGGGACGCGCGGCTCTGGGATCGAGTCGGGTGGCACACCGCGGTCGCTTGGAACCGGGATCGAATCGGGCCTGACGGGAAGCGCAATCGAATCGGGGAGGTCGCCGAAACCCTCAAACAGCGGGATCCGATCCGGCAGTCGCTCGTCCATCCTCTTCATGCTCGCTCGGAGCAAGCGGGTCGTCGCTTCCAGCTCGTCATCGTTGTGGATCACGTGAGTGGTCACCAGAAGCAACAGCTCGTTCTGGATTATTTGCTCCCTGGTGGAACGGAACAGGTAACCCAGGATCGGGATGTCCTGCAGGAACGGCACGCCGCTGTAGGTCTTCTGGCGCTGATGGTCGATCAAGCCGCCCAGCACCACCGTTTGGCCGTCCCTCACCAGCAACTCGGTCGAGGCCTCCCGCGTGTTGATCACCGGCGCCCCGAACTGAACCTCGGACGTGGCCGTGCTCACTTCCTGCTGCACGGACAGGTTGATGTATCCGTCGGCATTGATGGTGGGCCGGATCGTGAGTTGGGTTCCCACACTCTGGTAACTCACCACCTGGTCGCGCACCGCCGCATCGGTGGGGAGTGCGCGAAAAACCTGAATGAAGGGCCGCTGGTCTCCCACCATGATGCGCGCCTCCATGTTGTTTTGGGCGAGCAACACGGGACGCGACAGGATGGTGACGTCGCCGACCGCGGAAAGGGCCCGCAAGATCACGTCGGCGTTGACGCTACCGATACCGAGGATTTGTAGCGCGATGTCTCCCGCAGACAGGCCGGTCAATGTCAAGCCGACTTGGGGATCGTCACCTTCTCGGGGCGGGATGTTTACGTCGATGCCGAGGTCGAAGTTGCGGTTCCTCCGCACCTCGGCAATCAGGACCTCGATCAAGACCTGCAGCGGCCGCGTGTCGATGGCTTGGATCGCGCCTTGAATGACCTCGTAGTCAGCCGGACTGGCCAGAATCAGGATCGTGTTACTCAAGGGATCCTCAACGATGTCGACCGCCTGCTGGAGACCCACGGCAACACCCTGCTGTCCCCCACCGGCGGCCCCCTGACCCTGGACGTCGACGTCGCCGGCCCGCAGCCGGTCCACTTCCTGATATGGCGCCTGCCGCTGCTGCCGCAAAGCCTCGGACAGCGATGGCGGACCCGCTCCCTCCGACTCGAAGGAACCTCCCTCGAGCCGGAACAGCTGTCGCAGGGTTTGGACCACCGTGCTGGCTCGCGCGTGACGGAGCTTGTGCACGAACAGCCTTCGCCCTTGCGCGACGCGGCGGCCGGCCACGCCCGCTGCCGCGGCCTCCTCTTCGGGCACGGGCATCACCACGATGCGCAGCAGCTCGTTCTCCTCCACCAATTGCAGCCCGTTGGCCTGTGCCACGCTCTCCAGCATCCGCCGTACTTCCGAGACCGACACCGCCCGGTTGAGGCGCAGGGTAACCGGTCGCGCCGGGAGCGCCCCGTGCACGATGTTGATGCCGGCCGCCTCCGCCAGCGCGCTGATCACCACCTGCAGATCCGCTCCCTGGAAGTCGAAGTTCACCACTCGAACCTCGGGCTCCTGCGCGGTCACTCGACCCGCGGCCACCAACAGCACGGCAACGACGACAAACCAGTTACGACGAATCATGGCACCTGCTCCCCACCCGACCGTCCCGGCAGTCGCAGAACGATCGTGGTATCCGACCCGGTCAGGGTCGCGGCTACTGAGTCGATCCCGACCAGTTCCAGCCCCTCAATCGTGTCCCCGACGCGCATGATTCGCGGTGGACGGCCGCGTACCTGGAGCGCGGCAATCCCTTTACCGTCGGACAGCACGGCGATGCCTACGAGGCTGATGATAGGGAGTCTTTGCCGGGGACCGGCGGCTGCCCGCATCTCGGGAAGCCGGTCCCCCGGAAGTTGATAGCGCACCGCCGGGCGCGTGCGCTCGGCCCGGAACGGATCCCTGGCCACCGCCGCAAACACGACCGATTCCGGCGCCGCCTGCCGCCGCTCGGGAACCGCGGTCTCCAACGACTCGGGTGGGTCGCCCACGGTCACCACCGGCTGTGGCTCCACGCGCACCGCCGCGACCGCCGCGACCGCCGCCAACACGATCGACAACACGACCGCCGCCAACGCAATCTGTGCGGATACGCCCCACCGCCGAACCGATGTCATCGAGATCCCCCGACGGTCTCAGTGCTCCGCGCGTCCTGCGACTCGGACTCCGCCAGCGAGAACCCGCGGGCCACGAACACGAACGAGAGCACTTCCGGACCGTCTACCGCAACTGCCCGCCTCCCCTGCACTCGGAGATTCTCAACCCGGACCAGCTTGGGACCGGCATCGAGCAGGTGCAGTACGGTCAACAACCCTTCGAGATCGGTTTCGCCCTCCACGCTGAGCGGCAGTCCGATCAACCCGTTGCCTTCTTCTTCCGCCGGCAGCGGCTCCAGCCGCGTGAGCAGGGCCGGTCCCGTACCGGCGCCCTCCTGCAAGTACTGGATCAGTCCCGCACTTGCCGCCGCCTGCTTCTCACCGCCAAATAGGCGTGTCGCAACATCGAGTAGGCGGGCACCGGCTTGCTCGACCTCGGCGGGATATTGGTCCGCGGCGGCGAGCAGCCGGAGCTCTCGGTTGAGCAGTTCCCGCTCCGCCGCCAACGTGGACGACACCTCCCGCACCGCACGGATGTAGGGTTTGACCATCGCCGTCCAACCCACTCCCGACGCCAGCACGGCGGCGCCCAGGAGCAGTGCGCGTCGATCACGGGAGGAAAGCCTGGGCAGGTTCACGGGTCAGCTCCCCCCACCCGCCCGCCGTTCGAGCGCCAGCCCGACGTCGAATTGCTCGCCGCCTTGCGAGCCCGCAGCCCGTCGCGCGGCGGTGAGCGACACCCCTCGCAGCAGCGGTGACGCCTCAAGGGCCGGCACGATCACCGACGCGACCGTCGCCACGCCGACAAGGCGCAGTTCGAGTCCGTCGGCCGTCATGGAGACCAGATACGCCGAGTCGGGCAACGCTTCGGCGAGCGCGGCAACCACCGGTGTCCAGTGCACCACGCCCTCCTCGATTTGCGCGATGCCGTCCACGAGGGTGTTGACCGTGTGAAGAGAGCGTCGCAACTCGAGAATCTCCGAGACTCGCAAGGCCAGCACCTGTCGCGATGCAGCCACCACCTCCAGTTCGCGACGCAAATCCCACAAGCGGAGTCCGGCCGAGACGCCCAGCATCACGACAGCAGCCGCAGCAAGCACTCCCACGCGACGTCGGATTCGCCGTTGGCGTTCGCGCCGCACCGCCTGCGGCAGCAACGCGGGGGCATCTTCACGCATCAGCGCCGCACCGTAGGCCGCCATGGCTGCGGGTTCCAGCTCCTGGACCGAGGCCGGAAGGTCGATCAATCCGTCACCCAATTCCCGTCGCACCGCAGCGACAATCGGTCCCCGCTCGGCGCTGGGCGCCACCACGATTGCACGAACCGTTGGCTCCGCGCTGCCGGCCTCACCGGAGCCAGTTTGGGCGATACGCGTCGTGAGCTCGAGTGGTTCGGCTGTCCCGGTTTCGGTCCAGGGCTCAAACACGCGGGGGACACCGCGGGAAACGGCTATTCCTTCGGACCAGCCGTCTGAGCAGACCGCGACGACTACCGCCCCGCGCCGGGCGGCTGGTATCTGCGAGCACACGGCTTCGCTGAGCGCAAGCGGTGCCGCCGTGATGAAGTCGGTGTGGATGCCGGCCTGGGTGACACTGCGGTGGATCGCGTCGATCAATCGAGCGTCCGCGCAGGTGGCCACCGCGCGGCTCGGCCGCTCGCGGCGGCGCACGCCCGACCGGAGCGCGTCGGCCACCACCGGGTCGGTGCCGGTGATGAAGTACCGGCGCGCGTTGCGCGTTACCAGCGATCGCAGATCACGCCGCCTGAGAGGTGGCGCGGAGATCACTTTGGCCTGGGCCAGCGGACGAAGCAGCGCAATGCTCGCGGTTCCCCGTCGAGCGCCGAGTGCGTGCAAGAGCTCTTCGACGGCTTCGGTCAGATCGGGCCAGGTACCATGATCCACCGGTGGTGCCAGGGAGCGGGCATGCACCCGCCCGGGGCGCACACCGCTGAGGCGCTTTCTCACTTCGACCGCAACGATCCGATCGCGTCCGATGGCCAACCCCAGGTGCACGGTCGCCCGCTCATCCAGGAAGCGCCTGACCGAGGCCCACGGATGCCGAACCCAATGAAGCAGCCGTTTCATTACGGGGACCTTGGAGGTGGGAGCCAGGCGATCTCCCTCGGCGTGCGGTGTACGGGTCGCGTCAGTCATGACGGTCAAAACGCGTCCAAGCGAATTCCATAGATCGCTTGCAGCAACGAGAGCGCGACGAGACCGGCCACCGCTCCGAAGATGACGATCATCGCAGGCTCGATCAGTCGCACCAGCCGTTCGAGCCCGCGCTGCAGTTCCTGCTCGGCCGTCGAGGCGGCGCGCTCCAGCATCTCCGGCAGGAGCCCTCCTTCCTCACCCAACTCCACCATCTGGAGAAACAGGTAGGGAAAAGCCCTGCCTCTGCCCAGCGCCGGCGCCAGCCGAACACCGGCGCGCACTTCCTCCCGTGCCAGATGCACTTGGCGTGCCGCCGCCGCATCGGCCAGCGAGTTCGCTGCCACGTCGAGCGACGGGAGGATGGGAAGCCCGCTGTTGAGCAGGGTCGACAGCGAACGCCCCAGACGAGCCGCGGCCAAACGCTGCCTGAGACCACCGGCAACCGGCATTCGGAGAAGCAACGCGTCGGTCACCGCCCGCCCCCGCTCGGAGCGGCGGTATACCACGCCCAGCGCGATCGCCACCGCCGCCGCGAGCGCCAGGTGCGGCCACCACTGCCCCAGAAACGCACCGGTGGCCAACAGCACGGCGGTGGAGCGCGGGAGCGCCGCACCGGCGTCTCCCAAGACATCGACAAACCGTGGGAGGACGTAGAGGACCAGCGTCAGCACGGCCGCACTTCCCGCGACGGCCACCAGCATCGGGTAGAACATTGCCGACAGCACCTGAGCCCGGAGTGCTTCCTCACGTTCCAGGTGCTCGGCCAAGTTCTTCAGCGCTTCACCAAGGTGTCCGCCCCGCTCCCCGGCCCGCGCCATTCCGATCGCCAGCCGCGGAAACATGCGGGGCTGCTCGGCGAACGCATCGGCCAACGGTGCGCCCGCGCGCACCCGGTCCCTCACGATTTCCAGCGCCTGTGCGACGTCGGCCCGACCCACGACGCGGGTCACCGTGCCAATCGCCCGGTCGAGCGGAAACCCGGCTTCGACCAGCAACGCCAGGTACCGGATCGCCTCCACCACGTCGGCCCGTCGGCGTCGGAACCGGTGTCGGGCGGGGGTCACCGGCCGCGACTGGGTGGCATCCAACAGCAACAGACCGCGTGCGCCGAGATCCCGCTCCAACTCGGTCGCCGAAGCCGCTTCCAGAACCCCTCGGAGGGTCTGCCCTCCCTGGGTGGCGGCGCGATACGCAAAGTGTGGCACGGCGCTTACTGCCAGCTCGTGATGTCCGCGTCCTCACCCTCACCACCCTCCCGCCCGTCTCGCCCGTAACTCAACAGATCGTAGCTCCACGGATTGGCTACTCCGGGGCTGCGGAACATGTAGGGGCGGTTCCAGGGATCGAGCGGCACTTCCTTGCGGAGGTATGGTCCCCGCCAATTCCGCGGACGCGGCTCGCTGAGCGGCTCTCGGCGAAGCGCTTCCAGACCCTGCTCGGTCGCAGGGTACATGTCGTTATCGAGCCGATAGCCGTCGAGCGCGGCCCCCAACAGCTCGATCTGCGACCGGGCCGCCGCTTCCTTGGCCGAGCCGACATTCCTGAACACGTTAGGCGCGACCAGCGCGGCCAGCATCCCGAGCACCAGAATGACCACCATGATCTCGATCAGCGTGAAGCCGCACTCGGTTCGTTCGTTGCGTCTCACTGTGCCTCCAGCCACTCCATGATGCTTCCCGTGAACCCGCCGGCGTCGTTCCTCATGCCGCGGTGACGCGGAGCACTTCCGAGGCCGTGGTCAGACCCGCAGCCACCTGGCGCCAGCCGTCCATCCGCAAGGGGCGCATGCCCTTCGCCACTGCGAGCCGGCGGATCGTACCCGATCCCTGCCGGCGCATGACCTCGGCCCTGATCTCGTCGTCGATTAGCAGCAGCTCGTAGATGCCGGTGCGTCCTCGGTACCCGGTACCACGACACGCCGGGCAGCCCTTCCCGCGCCGCTCTTCGCGCACGTCACATCCGTCCGCCTCCATCTCGCGCAGCGCCGCGACATCGACCGGGTGCGGTTGCGCACAGTCTCCGCAGGGCTTGCGCACCAGTCGCTGGGCCAGCACGGCCTCCACGGTGCTGGTCACCAGGTAGTCCGGCACCCCCAGATCCAGCAGACGGGTGAGGGCAGAAGGCGCGTCGTTGGTGTGCAGCGTCGAGAGCACCAGGTGCCCGGTGAGCGCCGCTTGGATACAGATCTCTGCGGTCTCGGAGTCCCGCATCTCCCCCACCAAGAGCACGTCCGGGTCCTGGCGCAGGATCGAGCGCAGCGCCTTGGCAAAGGTGAGTCCGCCTTTGGCCCGCACAGGGACCTGTGCGACGCCCGGGAACTCGTACTCGACCGGGTCCTCCACCGAGACGATCTTTTCGCGGCCCGTCTGGATCCGATCGAGCAGGGCGTACAGCGTCGTCGTCTTGCCACTCCCCGTCGGGCCGGTCGAGAGCAGGACACCCTGTGGCCGGCCCGCGAGGTGGAGCACCACCTCCATCGCGTCGTCTCCAAGCCCCAGGTCGTCCAGCCGGAGCCGCTGTTTCTGCGCGTCCAACAGCCGCAGCACCACGCTCTCGCCGTGCAGCGTCGGAAGCGTGCTCACTCGCACGTTGAGCTTGCGCTCGCCGACCCGGAGCCGGACCCGGCCGTCCTGCGGCATGCGCCGCTCGGCGATGTCCAGCTCCGCCATGATCTTCAACCGGCTCACGATGGCCGCCCGGAGTTGGGAAGGCGGCGACGGCGCCTCTTGGAGCACGCCGTCGATGCGATACCGGACCCGGAGCGCCGGGCCCTCCGCCTCGACGTGCACGTCGCTCGCCTCGACCTCGACCGCCTCGGCGAGCAACAGATTCACCAACCTGATCACCGGCGGCTGGTTGGCGAGGCCCTCCAAATCGTGGCCAACGACTTCGTCGTCCGAGATGGCCAAGGTCTCGAGTTCATACGTGGCGATGAACTCCGCCGCCGTTGCGCCATCGCCCCCGTAGACCCGCCGTACCCCGGCGAGCAGCTCATCCTCCGGTACCTGTACGAGCTGGATCTGCGCTTCGAACAACCTGGCCAGCTCGGCGATGGCTTGGGGGTCGGGTGGTCTCCCGTGTGCGACGACCACGGATCCGTTCGTCCGTGCGATCGGGAGCAACTGGTGCTCCTCGAGATACTCCGCCGTCAGCGCATCGCTGAGGCGGGAGATATCGCCCAGGTCAGCCAAGTGGGTCTCAATCGGATGTCGCATCGCTACCCTCCGCTGGCGCCACCGGAGTCGGTCTTCGCGCTCATGATTCGGGACCGCATCGCCGTGACCTTCACCTGTGACGTTTTCCACCCAGCCTCAAGGCGCTTTCGGCTCTACCGCGCGCAGGATCGCGGGGAAGGTGTCCTCGAACCGAATCCCCAGCGTCCTGGAGGCAATGATCATGTTGTACGTGCCCGATCTCGGCAACGTCAGCTCGATCCGGTACACCCCGTCCTCCACATGTTCGGCCACCGTGCGCGTGCTCCAGCCCCTGCTCGAGAACACCCACACCCAAACGTCCTCGAGGCCGATCTTCGCCTCATCCGCGTCCTGATCGATCAGCTTGAAGCGAACCGCCGCCGCCTCCCCGACGGGCAGCTTCTCGTCGCCATCGAGCGGCTCGATGGAGATGCGGAGCGGCTTGACCGTCTCCGCCTTCGGGTTCACGCTCACCGCGAAATCGAAACAGTTGATGACTCGCGGATCGTCCAAGAGAAAGACCACGTCCCACTCGCCCGCGGCCGGCGCTTTGACGACGGTCTGGTACACGCCGGGGGCCGTCTCCCTGAGGGCGCGGTTCACCACCAGCAGGGCCTTGGGCTCGAACGGATACGTATCCACCCGACCCGACGGCATCGGCATGCTCATCATGTAGTGGTACAGGTAGATGGACTTCTCGGCCGCGTTCGGCACGTAGACCGCGTCACTCATGTGGTGGGCCGCCGGGGCGATGGCCGCGGCCGTCGCGTTGCTGCCGTACTTGGTCGGCGCCTGCCGACCCGTCTCGAACGCCATGACCTTGGCCTTGCCCTCGGCCTCGAGCACGTCGAACGGGATCATGACCACGTCGGGCGAGCCGCTGGCACGCACGTAAGCGAAGTTGTCGGTGAACGCCACCTGATCCGGCGCCGTGCCGAACGGGAGCGTGTCCACGATCTTCGCCACGGTCGCGTCGATGATGTAGACCTCGTCCGCCACCGGGTTCGGCGCAAACCCCCAGCGACCCGACGGATCGAACGCCACGACGCCCACGCCGGCCTTGCCGGCGAGGCGCGCCGTGACTTCCCGGCGCTCGATGTCGAGCACCGCGATCGACCCATCGCCCTCGTGTGTCACGTAGAGTGCCTCGCCCGCCGACGACCAGGCAACGCCCATCGGGCTCGGGCCCGTCGGGATATCGCTCACCACCTCGAACGTGCCGATATCGATGGTCGAGACGGTCCCCTGCTCGCGGTTGGTCACGAACGCGTACCGGCTGTCCGGGCTGAACGCGACCTCATGCGGCCCCGCCCCGGTGGGGATGTGCTGCACCACGGCCTTGGAGACCGGATTGATCACGCTCACGCCGCTCGCGCTGCCGCCGGGCCCCCCGTTCACAACCCAAAGGTACCGACCGTCCGGCTGGAACGCGATGCGCGTGGGCCGGAGCCCCACCGGCACGTTGGATTCCACGCGCCAGATGCTGGTGTTCACGACCGCCACCGTATTGAGCATGGGCAAGGTCACGAACAGCCGCTCGTTGTCCGACGCCAGCGCCCAGTCGTCCCCTTCACCGCCGAGGGGGGCCGCCGCGTACAGCTTGCTGATGTTGAACCCCACGATGGGATCGTAGACCGCCACCGCGTTGCCGGCGGCGAGGGCCAGGACGTACGAGCTGTTGAGATCAATGGCCGGCCGGATCTGCAGCGTGCCGCGCAGATACGATTGGATCTTCTCCCGGCACGCACCGTACTCGGTCGTGCCCGTCCCCGCCTTCCGGGCGTCAATCCAGCCGGTGGGAGCCAGGTTGGTGAGGGGCAGGCCCGTGGCACTGTCCGTGAAGGCGAACCGGACGTTGACGTCCTCGCCCTCGAGCAACCCAGGGGCATCCGACATGCCGACCGCCGGCCGCGCAAGGGTCAGGTCCACCACCACGCCGTTCTGGACGATGTGCTTCGAGACCAGGGGCGTGCCGATCGCGGTGTCGGCCGTGGCGGCCGGCGGTCGGCTGGCGTGCTGGCTATGCTGGTCGTGCTGCTGCGCGGAGACCTCGGCGCTCAGGGCCACCAACGCTGCTATGATCACTACTGCGATTCGACGGGATACCACAACACACCTCTCTTCAAGATTCGAGTACAAACAACACGGCTCAAAAAAAACACAGCCTGGCACGAGGCCAGGCTGTGATCTGCGGGTGGTGCCGGACCCGTGGGGGCATCCGAACAAGAGGGAATCACCCGCAGGCTCCCTCAAACCCGCGTGATTAACCTTGGCGTCCATCGGCCCACCTTGAGCCGAAGACGGCTGCCTCGCTACTGGTGACCGGCCCGAGCGGAGGCAAAGGCCCCCGCTCGAACCGGATGCTAACTGCTACCTATCGTCACTTCCTGGGCGGCTTGGGCGGCGCTCCGCCACCACCCTTACCGCACGTCGTGTCCGCCGTCCCGTCGGCTTCACAGACCCGCAGGATACCCCACAGGCCGGCGTCGAACTGGAAGGACGGGAAGTCACGGAACAGGTAGTCACCCGTCACGCCGGCCTTGCCTCCCGCGCCATTGGTGAGCAGGAAGTTGAAGGCGCTGCCCGGACCGATTCCTTCCTGAGCACCCTTCCACTCGGATATCGGGTTGTCGCCCAACTTGGTCGAGTTATCGGTCCACGGCTCCTCCTGCCAGCCGTGGCCGTGCAGCGTGAACGTATGGTTTCGCGCGTGGCCGCCGGACTGCACCACCCGGAACCTGACCGGCGTACCCACCTCGGCCGTGAAGACAGGCGTCTCGGGATCGCCGCCCACCTGGGCGTTGCTGAGTGCATTCCGGAACACGAGTTCGCCTGTACCGGTCGGGCCGGTAAGAGGCCTGTCCGGATCGAAGCCCAGCCGCAGCCACATCGGCTCCGTCTTGTAGTTGAACGCCCGCTGACCCGAGTCCTCCGGATCCTCGGACTCCGCCAGGTTGGGCACGGCATTGGCGTCCAGAGGATCGCCACCGCAGCCGGCGCAGCGCAGGTTCAGGTCGTCCTGGTAGAGCAGCACGAACTCCCGGAACGCACCGGTCGGATTTCCGGTAACACGGTCTCTCAGGGTGACCGTGGCCGAGGCCCGGCTGCCCGCGTCCTCCACCCAGGTCGAGCGGCCATTTGTGCAGTCCGGTACGTTCGGCATCCCCGGGAGGGTGCCGACGCAGTCGGCCGGCTCGATGATCAACGCGCCGATCGCGCCCTTCTGGCTGTGCTTGATGCGATCGGACGACATGAGCGCGGTGGCACCGAACTCCATGGGAACTGCCACGCGAGTGCCATCTGCCTTGCCGGCGCACTGCGTCGCGGGCTCACCGCCCTCGCACACCACCACGTCGCCGGCGTACCACTTGTACGTGACGGGAGGCCCGCCGGGCGCCACGGTCTGAACCTGGTTGAAGCCCACGTTGGCGCCGTCGCTATCGAACATGTCGTAGGTCACGAGCTGCGCGTGCAGCCCAACGTCGCTCGACGGCGCGACCTCGTTGGCGTTGAAGTAGTTGACGATCATCGGCATGGTGCTGAAGCCGGCGTTGTCGGGCAGCGTCGCTGGCAACTTGTTCTCCAACGTGACGAAGATGCAGTCGCCGGCGTTGGCCCTCAGAATGAGCGGCTCAATCGGCACCCCGGCCTTGAGCTTGCCATTTGTGCCGATGTCGCTTTTCAGGACGTAGAGGATCGCGTTGGGATCGGTGAGCGGTCCACCGTTCACTGCCCGCGAGTTGTACACCAGCGCCCCGCCGGGCAGGACGTCCTTCGCCAAGACCGCCCAGACGGTGAACTTCCTCTCGAACGGGCTCACCCCTTTCACCTTTGGAAAGACCGGGCATACGCCGTTGAACTCGCGCGGGTTGGGGTTCCGTGGCGACTTGCCATCGGTATTGGAGGACAGCGTGGCCAGGTTCGGCTGAATCCCCTGGTAGGCCCGCATGATGCCCCACATGCCATTCCACATGTTGTCCACCGCCGCGCCGGCTACGTAGAGGTGGTCCTCGAACCCGCCGGGAGCTTTGACGGCTTGCATCGCCGGCATCTCGAACTCGAAGTGCTCGGAGATGCCATACATCTGGGAGGCCCGGTAGCCCGAGTTTTTCCAGCTCGGCTCGAACAGCCACCTGGCCCCGTGGACGGTGATGTTGTGCCCTTCCTCGTGCGCGCCCACCATGGTGCGGTACTGCACCTTGTCACCCTCGTAAACGCGGAACAGCGGCGTGAACGGGTCGCCCGGTTGGAGACCACCCGTCAACGGCGCGTACGGCGCAGCTCCCGTAACCGAGTTGAGGGCCGCAATCTTCCGCGGGATCGGGTTCCCGAGCGCGTCCCTTAAGTCCGAGCGGAACACGTGCGATAGGTCGCCCGCGACGCCCGCCGCCTGCGTGGGACCGCCTGCGATATTGAGAATGCTCGGATCCGCAATCCGGAGCGCGATCGGCTCGTTGCGGTAATTGACCAGGTACGTGCCCGGATCGTCGGCCGAGATGGCTTCGGGACAGGGCCGCGGCACGCCGCCGGGGCACAGAGGAGCGATCTCGAGCAGGAACGGCAGGCCGATCTCCTTCTTGGCCGGCGGGTTGATGGCGTTGGCGGGATCGTGGAGGCCCATGAGGCTGACGGTCGACCCGTCAATCGCCGTGGTCGTGATCGGCTTCAAGGCGTTGTCGGCGCCGGCCTGGTAGGCGAGAGCGAAGTCCTGGATCTCGAACATGAACTCGCGGTAGGCGTCGCCGTCGGGTGGCTCGATGATCGCCTGCCAGCTGGTGGGGCCGCCGTCAGGTCGCCCGCCCATGGGTGTCCCCGCGCCCGGGCCCTCGGCGATGAGCCACTGCGAACCTTCCGGCTCGATCAACAGGCCCGCGTAGTACCCGGCCTGCTGCTGGGTGGAGGGCGCGAAGTGGTCGTGGGTGTACACGGTGCGCAGCGTCCGGTCATCACCGCTGTTGTTCAACAATTCGTCGGCGTACCAGCGCTGGATCGTCGTCTGCGCGCCCAGGGCAAGGTCACCGACTCCTGGTACATCTGTGAAGAACGGGTGCCACTCGGCGACCGGGCACTCTTCCGGCCTGCCGCCGTTGTCTAACGCATCAACGGGGCAGGGGTTTCCGCCCAGATTCGTGAACGCCCGGATGGCATGGATCCGCTCCTTGACCTCATCCGGCGAGAGGCTGCCGTCCTCGTAGTTCCAGCCGTTGGCCGAACCGTCCGACGACGTCACGTCGAACTTGACCAGGTGGATGTGCTGACCCAGCACGTCTACCGGCGTCCGCACCTGGAAGTCGTCCAACTGGTAGAGGTTGGGGAACAGGTTCGTGAGGTAGAACTCGATGCAGCTGTTGGAGTTGGCCCGGAAGAAGAAGGGCTCGGGCGGCTTGGCGCCGGTCATGAAGTCGCCCACGTCCTGATCCAGTGCCTCCATGTGGTGCTGCGGGTTCTTCCAGCCCACCTTGTTATAGGTGGCGTTGAGCTTGAAACCCGCGGCCCGGTACTCATACATCTGGCCCGTGAAGGCCGTACCGTCGTCCAGGGCGCAGGGGTCGGCAAACGGCGCCCCGGCGATCCCGGGCAGACCGTTGACCCGGAACTTGGCAACGTTGCCATCCGTGTCGTAGGTCGGCTGGAACGCGCCAATACCGGTCGAGGCCCCGGTCTCCGGGTCCTTGGCGGCATGGAAGTTCATCGCGTTGACTTCCAGAGCCGTCCCGGTCTCCGGCAGGAACGTGACGTCAAGCGTCTCGTTCACCTTGTCGAAGTCGAGCCGGTTGAGCGGCGGGAAGTGCGCCGTGCCGGCCGTGACCACGTGCCGCGACAGGCCGCCGTCGATCTCGGTGTCGAGGGGCGGCTTGGGCGGTCGGTGTCCCGCAACACCCGGGATGTAGAACGGGTAGCCCGGCATGAGGGCGGTCGGCATCGGCGCCATCGCCAGCCCGGGCATCGGGACCACGCCCACGTTCGGCGCGCCGGCCGTGATTTCGGCGTCCGGCAGGGCGCGGCTCTCCCAATCAGAGAGCGTGCCGCTGGGCTTGCCGTCAGCGTCCAGCGGCGTCCCGTTCTCGAACACGTCGTGGTTCCGCCACAGCGCCCACATGCCCTGGGCGAAGTGGGGGTAGAAGTGGCAGTGGAAGATCGCGTCGCCCGGCCCCTTGTTGCGGTTCCCCCCGCCACCGTAGGCGATATCGTAGGTGTAGGACCCGCCGGGCCCGATGGCCTGACTGTCGAGGTACGACGATTCGTCCGAATCGGGCGTGTACAGCCACTGGTGCGCGTGCAGGTGGAAGATGTGATGCTCTTTGGGACCCACGTGCAGGTTGCGGATCTTCACATGGTCGTTGAGGTAGCTGTGATAGACGTTGGACGGGTCGTCCGGATAGAGCGCCACCGTGGCCACAATGGGATCCCCGATCACGGGGTTTGGGTCGCTCGCGTTGGCGAGGACGTCCGTCACCATGGCCGGGTCACCCAGTGCCCACGAGGTGAGGAAGAACTCCTCGTACTTGCACTCGTTGCACTCCGCTTCCGGGCCGAGGCCCAGCCGGTTGGCGATGATCTCGGAGCCGATCCCGCCGGTCCCGTAGTTGATCGCGAACCCGTCACGCACGCTGTGCAGCGTGTGGCTCAGGACCGGGTCGTTGTACACATCGAAGGCCTGGACGGCCTTGATCTCGTCGTGGAAGATGACCGTGATCTCCCGGAACGGCTCGCAGCGGTTGGGGAGCGCCGGGTTAAGTGGATAAGTCTTTTCCGCGCAAGGTTCGGTGATGATCGCCGTGAGGTCCGAGTGGACGATCTGGCCTGCCGCGTCCACCATCTTGAGAATCGGGACGCCGGCGACGCCGCCGGAGCGAGGGTAAAGGACTATGTTCGCGGGATACGTCGCGTCGTAGTCGAGGATCGGCTGGCCGCCGGGCGTCCTCCCGACCGTCGCTAGGTCCATCTCTTCCCGCGACACCTGGCTGCGGTACCACTCCGAGCCGGCCGGCTCCACGTTGATCGCGCCGAACAGCCCGAACGAAAGCGTGCCGCCGTCGGCCTCGCTCCCGGTCTGCGCCCCGGCGCTGTACATCATAAACGTGCCCTCGCGCTGAGCGTAGAGGTAGTACGTGGCCGTACCACCGGGGATGACCAGGCTGCTGGCGTTCCGACCGACGTTGGAGCCGTCGGACCCAATGTCGCCCAGCAGCTGCATCCCGATCACATGGACGGATGCGGCCCGCTCATTGGGCTGGTTGTCCCAGGGAGGATCGAGCGGTGTGACGCCGCTTCCCCCCGGACGGGGATTCGCCAGGAGATTCGTGAAGGTGATTGCCAGGCAGTCGCCCGCGTTGACGCGCAACGTCAGGGGCCGCGGGCGCTCGTCCGGGCGCAACATGACGTTCCCCGGGCCGCCGGCCGTACCCGGTTTGGCAACGACGTCGCGCTCCAGCGCGTAGATCATCCCCGGCGCGAACGCGCCGCGGCGGTTGTAGATGAACACCTGATCCAGCGCCACGACGTTCGCGGTGACAAAAGCGCCCCCGTCGGGACACGAGGGCGCCGCCTGCGCCTCGACGCCGGCCGGGCTCGCCACGATGGCAAAGCCCAGTGCGGCAACCAGAGACAGGTGGGCCCGCAGGGATAGTGACCACTTCTGCATGACGATCCTCCGTGACTCGTACCGTCCAAAACCGAATTGGGAGAGGGGGGCAGTGCGTCGGGCCCGGTATCTCCGTGTGGGAATTCCTACTCATTCTCTAGGCAACGACCGTGCCGCCTAGCGGTACGTGGTCAAGCTGTTGTCAAGTAAAGTCTTATGGTTGTTTCGCCGGATGTCGCTGTAAGGAGGAACCGCACAAGAGTGGTGCATCCGTCGGTGCAAGCCGCACTAGCCTGGTGCGGTGCGGGTGTGGGGTGGGAAGGTCCTGGAAGTCCTCGGAAGATCCCGGATCGGGATTACCGATCCGGTTCGAGCAGTCCGTGCTGGAGGGCGAAGGTGACCAGTTCCGAGCGTCGGTGGAGTCTCAGCTTCTGCATGACGCGGCCGCGGTAGGTATCGACCGTCTTGGCACTCACGCCCAGCTTCGGACCGATCTCACTCGAGCTGTGGCCCGCAGCCGTGAGTTTGAGCACCTCGGTTTCGCGGGCGCTCAGCAGGTGCATCGCGCTCGGGTCACTGCCACTGCTTTCCCGGTATACCTCCAAGAGGAGCTTGGTGGCGGAGGGAGAGAGAAACACGTCGTTGCGCGCGATGCCCCGAATGGCATCGGCCAGCTCGTGCGCGTCCTTGTCCTTGGTGATATAGCCGCCGGCCCCGGCCTTGAGGACCGGAATGAGAAACTCCTGCTCGTCATGGCCAGTGAGGGCGAGAATCCTGGTCCCGAGCCCCAGTGCCGCCACCCGCCGGGTGGCCTCGACGCCCCCGATGCCCGGCATGACGATGTCCATCACCACAACGTCGGGCCGGAGGGTCCTGGTCCGCTCGATCGCTTCCTCACCCGACGAGGCCTCGCCCACCACCTCCAGATCCGGCTGCGCAGACAACAGCCTGCGCAGTCCCGAGCGCAACACGGCATGGTCGTCGGCCAGGAGAACCCTGATCGGTTCGGACACTGAAAGAGCCTCGTTCTGCTGTGGAGGCGGCCTGCGCCTGCCTCCCCGCTGGTGACCTCCCAACGGGTACCCACGCAACACGGAGGATAATGGTGCACAATAAAGGTGCCCGCCAGGAGACTGCTTACGCGGCTATTGTGCGGTGGCCTGGACGAGGCGCAGGCCCAGCCCTTCTGCCAGCCGCCCCTCCAACTGGTACGTTTCAATCCAGCCTGGTATGATCCAGTACAGCCTGTGACCAGGGGTCAACTGTCGTTAGTGACTACGCGACAACTGTTTAGCTGCTCCCACAAGCACGGTACGCTAAGTGCCACGGACTTATCTATGTTCAGTCCCACATTGGCCATCGTCCAAGTATCTGACGCATTCTCAGAACTCTGGAGCGAACTCGCCATGGGTTTTGGCGTGGATGCCCGCATATACGCAGCCGCCGATGCGTGTCCGTCCGGCGGCGGAGATGTGATCGCCAGCATCGTGGCCGCCGGGGGGGCCGAGTGGCAGGCCGTGGAGTGGCTCGAAAATCACTGGGTGGCTTCCGAGCAACCCCTATTTGTGGTCGGGGCCGATCCGGGGAGACGGATTGCGATCCAACTGGTATCCCATGGTGCCACCGACTATTTCGCGATGCCGGACGATCTCGAGATGCTCCGGAACGCCGTAGCGTTGGCGGTCGAGCGCTTCGACGAGAATGCTCGGAGTGCGGCTGGAGAACCCGCTGGTGCCAAGGCTCAGGCGTTTCGGGAGATCGTGGGGGAGAGCCCTGCCTTGAGAGACGTGCTGGGCCGCGCGGAGCACATTCTCGCATACGCCGATGCCACGGCGCTCATCATCGGTGAGACCGGAACGGGTAAGGAACTACTGGCCAGGGCCATCCACACCGGCGGCCCGCGCCGTGCCGCCCCGTTCGTCGCCGTCAACTGCTCGGCGCTCCCCGAGCGGCTCATCGAGTCAGAGTTGTTCGGTCACGAGCGGGGGGCATTCACGAGCGCTCACGCGATGAAGCCGGGTTTGTTCGAGGTCGCAGAGGGAGGCACGTTGTTCCTCGACGAGGTGGGAACGGTGCCCCACGACCTCCAGGCCAAACTGCTCCGCGTGCTGGACGACAAGGAGGTCCGTCGGGTCGGCGGCACCAAGTCGCGTCGCGTCGATGTGCGGTTGATGGCGGCGACCAACGAAGCCCTGGAGGTCTCGCTCAGTGAAGGGCGGCTTCGCCAGGATCTCTATTTCCGCCTCAGCGTCATCACCCTCACGATGCCGCCGCTTCGTGAGCGTGGCGACGACGTGCTCCTGATCGCTCAGGCGCTGCTACGGCGGCTCGCCAAACACCATGGACTCCCCAGCCCCCCTCTGCACGACACGGCGCGACGGGCGCTGCTCGAGCACCACTGGCCAGGCAACGTGCGCGAACTCAAGAACGCAATCGAGCGCGCGTTGCTCCTGTCCGCTCCGGGGGAGCTGAACCTCGGAGAGCTGGTTCATCCGCCGCGGGACTCCGGGAGTACGCGAGCTGGCCCGATACCTTTTCCCGCCCAACTTGGTAAGATAAGCGAAGCTGCAGCGCTGGCGACACTCACACTCTGCGCCGGCAACCGAAGCGAAACGGCGCGGGTGCTGGGGATATCACGCCAACGGCTGCGCCGCCTGTTGCGCGACAACTGAATAGGAAGGAAGCACGAACATGCGCCCCATGAGGGAGATTCGAGGTTACATGAAAGCGCTGCTAAGGAATCTGAGCGTTGCCGGCCTAGCGTTCGTGCTGGCCTGCAGTGAGACGTCGACGGTGGTCATGGAACCCCTACCCGAGCGGTTCACCCCCAGCGCCGCCATGTCGGGAGGTCCAATTGTAGACCAGTCAGTCGAGAGCCGCATCCTCGTGGCAGCGAGCAGCGCGCCCCCGCTCGAGACGTACCAGGCACAGTTTTGGGCGATCGCGGGTAAGGACCGCAAGTTCGAGATCCGCTACGCCACAAATGGTGACGGTCGCGAGCATGACGAACATGATGAGGAGGACGAGAAGCGCCCCGTTTTCTGGCGCCTCCGCCTGGAAGAGCACTCGCTGGTGACGCGGCCCGACGGAACGCCGCTGAGCCGCGGTGACTCGCTGCTGATCAGCGTCACGGTGGACAGCGTTCGTCTACTGGTCGACATGGAGCCAAGCGGCCTGCAGTTCAATCCCAATGAGCTGGCGACACTCACCCTGTCGTACGGCTGGGCCGACCCCGATCTGGATCGTGACGGGGATGTGGACTGGAACGACCGGACCATCGAGGACAACTATCTCGGGATCTGGTTCCGGGCCGACCAGCAGTCCGCCTGGGAGCAGGTGAATGCCTGGCATGACCGGGAGAGACAGCGCTTCCGGATGTCCATCGGCCATTTCTCGGGGTATACGGTTTCATGGTAATGGCCGACCTGCGGGACTCGCTCGCCGAGCTCAACTGGGTTCGAAGTCTCACGGATCAGGGCCGCTTCAGCGAGGTCGTCGGGTGGCTGAGTGTCCAGGAGCCCGACCCGATCACGCGCTCGCCGACCCTGGCGCTCATGTGCGGGATCGCCCACGGTCGGTTGGGGCAGCACGACAAGGCTGTGCGCTGCGTGGACATTGCGCTGAATCACGCCGGCGATCGACCGCTACATGCACGAGCCCTCAACGTGCGCGGCGCCATCGCGCTCGAGACCGGCCGGCTCGACGAGGCTACCGATTACTTCGTGCAGGGCCTCGCCGAAGCCAAGGCGCAGGGAGCCCTCGGGACGGTGGGCCGGTGCTGCAACAACATCGGGATCATCGCAAACCTCCGTGGCCAGTACCTCGAATCGGTGAGCTGGTACACGCTGGCGCTCGCGGCCTTTCAGCGCGCGGGGTGGACACAGGGGATTGCGGAGACCGAGAACGATCTGCGGATCACGTATCGGGACCTGGGCCAGCTCCACTACGCCATGGAGTCGGCCGACCGGGCGGTGTACGCCGCAGAGGGAACAGGAAATCTGGGGCTGTTCGCGTTCGCCATCGCCGGGCGGGCGGAGATCCGCACCTTACGCGGGGAACCACAGATTGCTGAGCGGGAAATCGAGCGCGCCCTGATGATCCATCGCGATCAGGAAGACGCCATTGGCGAGGCGGAGGATCTGCGCGTGCTCGCACTGACAACGGCCGCTCTCGGTGATCTGGAGGAGGCGGAGCGGACATATCGCGATGCGATCGACTGGGCCGACCACCAGGATCGACCGGCGCTCGCCGCCGAGGCGGGGCGCGACCTGGCCCTGCTCCTGGCGGAGCAGGGACGCCACGCGGAAGCGCGGGACTTGGCGTGCGCCGCCCGCGTCAGCTTTTCGCTGCTCGGTGCGGAGGCCCAGGTCCGGCGCATCGATGCGCTCCTCGACGAATGGGCCTAATCCGTCAGCTCAGCCCGTGTTCCCGCAGCTTCCGTCGTAGCGTGTTTCGATGTATTCCCAGGATCTCGGCGGACTCAGCCAGGTGCCCTCCCGTGGCGGCGAGGACACGTCGAATGTGGCGCAGCTCGAGTTCATGCAGCGGCAGGATACCCTGCCTCCCGTTGGGTTCGGATGTCGGAGTCAGCGTCGACGCCTCCCCGACAATCTCAGGGGGCAGGTGCTCGACGGATATCACCGGGCTGTCACCCCACAGGACGATCACCCGCTCCATGACATTGCGGAGCTCGCGCACATTGCCCGGCCAGGAATATCGGCCGAGCGCTTCGCTCGCCGAGTCGGCTAGGGTGGGACACGGAAGGTGGTATTGGCACGCATACCTCGTGAGGAAATGGTCAGCCAATGGCCGAAGATCCTCGGGGCGCTCCCGCAGCGGAGGGAGCTGGATCACGACCACCGCGAGACGGAAATACAGATCCTCCCGGAACTGCCCACTCTCGATGCACGCGCGCAGGTCACGGTGCGTAGCTGCCACGATCCTCACGTCCAACTGAATCGGCACCTCGCCCCCGACACGCTCGATCTCACGCTCTTCCAAGGCCCGCAAAATCTTGGCTTGGAGCGAGAGGCTCATATCCCCGATCTCGTCGAGTAAGATGGTGCCTCCCGTGGCTCGCTCGAAACGCCCTATCCGCTGCTTGTCCGCGCCGGTAAAGGCACCCTTCACATGCCCAAACAACTCGGACTCGAGCAGCGGGTCCGGCATCGCCGCGCAGTTGACCGCCACGAATGGCCCGTCGGCCCGACCACTATAGCGGTGAATTGCACCGGCTAGCACCTCCTTGCCGGTACCGCTCTCGCCGACGAGCAGCACTGTCGCATCACTGGCGGCGGCCTGCAGAGCAGTATTGAGTGCGTGCAAAATGGCCGGGCTGTGCCCCACGATCTGGTCGGACGCGAACGGGCAGGGCCGCACTGACGAACCCGCTGGAGTCGACGATTCCTTGGCGCTTCGTGGCGATTGCTTGGCGCTTCGGAATGAGACCTTATGAGGCACGATGGAAGCTACTCCTACACGCGAAACGCTGCACGTGTTCTTGTCGTCGCAACTGGCGCACGACCCGAGTGGCGCTGAGTTTCTCGCCAACGCACTCCCTCCAATGCGTTCTTGCCCACTTTGGAGTCGAGATACCATGTTTGGGGCAGAGCCTCAACGATCCGGCGACGCCAGGGCTACCTGGCATGGCTGGTGGGACCCTTGCCGGTAGTGGAACTACGCCGGAATCCGAGAAACCGCAAGTCCTGTGCCTGGTTAGCGCGGTTGAGGATTCGATGGGCCGCACGCGCGGGGTCCCAGGATGAGGCACTTCCGCACGGGCCACACGGGTCTTGCGGGGGGTGACACCCGGAGGCGAGGCGTCGAGACTGGCGCCCCTCGCCGTCGGCCGAGGGGAACCGTAAGTTCGCCACATGCAGGAACACCATCTCACGGTGCCCTGCGCCGCCCGGTTCTTCACGCTCGGTCATCCGAGTCCCTCCGTGAAACAGGTGTGGTTCCTGTGTCACGGATACGGGCAGCTCGCGGCCTCGTTTCTCGAGGAGTTCCGCGTCCTCGACGACGGCCATCGCTATCTCGTCGCCCCTGAGGGACTCTCCCGCTACTACACGAACCACGCGGCCAAGACCGTAGGCGCCAGCTGGATGACGCGAGAGGACCGCTCGTCCGAGATCGCGGACTACGTGCGGTATCTGGACCGTCTCTACGACCACGTCTTCTCGAGCATGCGGCGGTTCGACGTCGCGGTGCACGTGCTCGGCTTCTCACAGGGTGCAGCCACGGCCGCGCGGTGGATCAGTCTCGGCCGAGCCGTCACGGACCGGCTCATCCTCTGGGGCGAGCTGCTGCCGCCGGATCTCGATCTCGAAGGTGCCTGGGGGAAGCTCGAGGATTCCCGGCTCACGTTTGTCGTGGGATCGGAGGACCGCTACCTCGACCGCGCCGCACTGCTGACCATGGAGGAGCGGCTGTTCGACCACGAGATTCCATACGAGACGGTCGCATACGCTGGCGGTCATTGGATCGATCGCGACATCCTGCACTCACTCGCCACACGCTGACAGGTTGCCCATGCGCGCCATGACCCACCCAGAGAGGCGGCGGCCCGGCCTCGGGAGATCCGTTCCCCCGCTGAGCGTGCTGGTCGCGGCCATCGTGATCCTTCTGGTCCCCACTCCTACCGTCGCGCAGGAACGCGGGCAACGAGGCGCCGATCGCACCCAGGCCGCTCGACAGGCCATGGTCGAACTGATCGCCGCTCGCGGCGTCGTCGATTCCGCCACGCTGCGGGCCATGGAGCGTGTTCCACGCCACGAGTTCGTCCCCGCCAGCAATCGTTCGCGGGCCTACGGGGACCACCCCCTGCCGATCGGATACGGCCAGACCATCTCTCAGCCGTACATCGTGGCGTACATGACGGAGGTGATCGGTGCGCGTCCCGGTATGAAGGTGCTCGAGGTCGGCACCGGCTCCGGATATCAGGCGGCAGTGCTCGCGGACATCGGGGCACGCGTGTTCACCGTGGAGTTGGTCGGGGACCTCGCCACGACCGCGGCCGAGCGTCTGGAACGGCTCGGCTACGCAAACGTGACCGTCCGTCACGCCGACGGGCATGTCGGCTGGGAGGAGGAAGCGCCCTTCGATGCCGTCATCGTGACCGCGGCGGCGGGGTACATCCCGCCCGCGCTCACGGCCCAGCTGCGACCGGGCGGCCGCATGGTGATTCCCGTCGGGAGCGTCTACGGCATTCAGAATCTCGTTCTGGTGCAGAAAGACCAGGACGGGAGGCTGCGAACCGCCAACCTCCTCCCAGTGCGCTTCGTGCCGATGCTCGAGGGGCTGCGCTGACGACAAGCCCCGCCAGCCGACTCGCGGCCGTCGCGCTCGCGGCGGCGGCGATCCTCGCGTATCAGGTCCTCCTGGTTCGAGTGCTCGCCATCGTACAGTTCTACCACTTCGCGTACATGGCGATCGGGGTAGCGATGCTGGGGTTCGGGGCGAGCGGCACGCTGCTCACGCTGGTCGGTCCGCTGGGCGCGGACCGTGCCGACCGCTGGTTCGCCCGATCGACCGTGCTCACCGCTCTGGCGTTCATCGCCGCACCGGTGCTCGCGGAGCGGCTCCCGATCGACGCCACCCAGTTGCTGTGGCACGGCGGATCGTGGCTCCGCCTCGTGGTGATCGAGCTGGTTTTGGCTGCGCCGCTCTTGGCCGGCGCCGCGGTCGTGCTGCTCGGAATCCGGCTCGCCGTCCGGCAGTCGGGCCTCGTGTACGGCGTGAGCTTCTTCGGCTCCGGACTCGGGGCGGTCGCGGCGCTCACCGTCCTGTGGATCGTCCAGCCGCACCGCGCGATCGGGCTGCCGGCCGTGATCGCCGCGTTCGGAGCCCTGGCCGCGGTGTGGAACGGGGGTGGGAAGCTTCGCGTCGCCTCGCTCGCCTGCACGGTGGTCGCGATCGGAATGCTCGTCAGTCCGGTGTGGCGCCTGGACATCACCCCCTACAAGGCGCTTCCGCAGATCGAGGCGTACCCCGGTGCCAACCGGGTCGCCGAGCGGTTCGGACCCACCGGGTGGGTCGTGGCCGTCGAAGCCCCAGCGTTCCGGCATGCCCCGGGGCTCTCGCTCGGATTCGGTGGCACGGTCCCCGCTGAACGTGCCCTCTTCGTGGATGGCGAACTGGTGGGAGCTACGCCGATATCCCAGCCCACGGCGGATGACCTGGCGATGCTCGACTGGCTGCCGTCGGCGGCACCGTACGCCGCGGCGCGGCATGAGCGAGTGCTCGTGTTGGGGGCCGGCTCCGGCACGGAGGTCCGCAACGCGGCGGCGCATGGGGCCCGGGCGATCACCGCCGTGGAGCTCGTCCCAGACCTCGTCGCGCTGAACGCGAGCGCTCCCCACGCGGAGACCGACTCGACCGCGGTACACTGGGTGGTCGCCGATGCCCGATCGTTCGTGGCACGCGCCCGGCATCGATACGATCTCGTCGTGCTCGGTCCGGCTGGCGGACCAGGGGCGACTGCCGCCGGGGTGCACGCGCTGGGCGAAGACTTCCTGCACACCGTCGAAGCCTACGTCCAGTACCTCCGAATCCTCGACGGCGGCGGCGTACTCGCGGTGACCGGGTGGCTCACCGTGCCGCCGCGTGGAAGCCTGCGCTCGGTGTTGACGGCAGCGGAGGCGCTGCGTCGGGAGGCCCCCTCACGGGTGCGAGACGGGCTGGTGGTGCTCCGCAGCTGGGGAACGGTCACCGTTTTGGCGAAACCGGCGGGCTTCACTCCCGCCGAGGTGCAACGCCTCGAGCACTGGGCAACGGAACGGCAGTTCGAGATCGATTGGCGGCCCGGCCTCGAGCAGCCCCCCACGGCTCGGTTCCATGCGCTCGCCGAGCCGACCGTGTTCGCAGCCGCTCGCGCGGCGACCGGCGGGGTGGAGGCCACCAATCGCTTTACCGATGAGTACCCCTTCGACGTTGGTCCAGCCACCGACGCTCGCCCGTACCCACATCACTTCCTCCGTCCCGAGTCCGTGCCGCGCTTGCTCGTCGCGGCGCGCGGCGAGTGGTGGCCGTTTGCCGAATGGGGACACGTCACGCTGCTGGCGACGCTCGGCCAGGGTGTGGTGGTCGCGCTCCTCCTGCTCCTCGCGCCGCTCGCTGCCCGGGTGCCGCGGTCGGCGGCAGCACCGGTGCTCCCGGTCGTCGGATACTTCGCGGCGATCGGCCTGGCCTACCTAGCGACGGAAATCGCGACGATCCAGGTCGCGACCCTGCTGCTGGGCCATCCCGTGTTCGCCGTCGTGGCCGTGCTCACGCTCGTCCTGACCTGCTCGGGAATCGGCAGTCTGTGGAGCGATCGGATGGGCGAGCACCGGGTGCGCTATGCCCTGGCGGCGTTGGTCGTCATGGTGACGATGGCGTCGCTGGGATTTCTGCCGACAGTGCACGCTCTGCAGCCGCTGCCGTTGGGGCTGCGAGTGGTGGCCACGATCGCGCTCGTCGGACCGGTGGCGATCATGATGGGGATTCCGTTCCCCGCCGGCGTGCGGCTCGTCGCACGTGAGGATCAGGTGGGTCTTGCGTGGGCGTGGGCGGCCAACGGGTTCGCCTCCGTGGTCGCGGCACCGCTTGCGGCGCTGGTCGCCCTGGAGTGGGGATCGTCGAGCCTGCTGGCCGGAGCGGCGCTCATCTACGCGATCGCCGCAGCCATCATGTACTCCCGCTCCGCCGCCGCTCCGCTCAGTAGCGCAGCAGGCTCGCCCCCCACGTGAACCCGGATCCGAAGGCGGCGAGACACACCAAGTTTCCGCGTTTCACCTTGCCGTCGCTCACCGCCTCGCTCAGCGCGATCGGGATGCTCGCCGCCGTCGTGTTGCCGTACTTCGCGATGTTGCTGTAGACCTTGGATTCGTCAACGCCCAATCGCTTCCTGACCGCTTCGGTGATCCGCTCATTGGCCTGATGCGGGATCACCAAGTCCAGGTCATCACGTGAGAGCTTCTGCGAGGCCAGCACGGATTCGATCACTTCGGGGAAGCGCGTCACGGCGTGCTTGAACACCTCGCGACCGTTCATGTGGGGAAACGCCGAGCCATCGTCGACCATCTCCTTCGTGATCCACGGCGAATTGGCCGATCCGGGACTCAGGATGGACAGCTCCCTGGCAAAGCGCCCGTCGGCGTGGAGGTGGTGCCACAGGAGCCGGCTGCCATCCTCGCCAGTGGTCACCTCGAGACAGACGGCTCCCGCACCGTCCCCGAAGAGGACCGCGGTGTCACGCCCCGCCGTGTTCATTTGCAGACCGGCCGAATGCACTTCGGAGCCCACGAGGAGCACCCGGTCGTACATCCCCATGCGAATGAAGGCGTCGACCACCGCCAGCCCGTAGACGAATCCCGTACACTGGTTCCGCACGTCGAGCGCCCCAATCTCCGGGATACCGAGTGCGGCCTGCAGCAGCACGCCGCATCCCGGGAAATAGAGATCCGGCGACACCGTTGCGAAAACGATGAACTGCACGTCGGTCGGCTTCCAGCCGGCGTCCTTCAGCGCCGCCCGGGCGGCCTCCGCACCGAGGACCGAGCTACCCGTGCCCGGCTCGACGAACCTCCGTTCCCGGATCCCGGTTCGCTCCCGGATCCACTCGTCCGACGTGTCCATCAGCTGCTCGAGGTCGTGGTTCGTCACCACCCGTGGGGGCACGTGGTGCCCGGTGCCGGCGATCCGTGTAAAGCGCATACCCCTTCCTTTCCCCGGTTCCTCGCGCCATTCCTACGTAGCGGGACGGCTGCGGTCGGCGCCCCGGGTGGCGCGGACTGACATCTGTTGGCGGCACGTTGGCAGTCTCAGAGCACGAGGTGCGCCGATGCTGATGTTTGAAGGTGTCGCAGTCGATGTACACGGCGCAACCGACGTCGGCAAGGTCCGCCGTGAGAACCAGGACCAATTCCTCATCGCTGCCCTCCACAAAGTGGTCGAGATCCACGGGACGAGCATTCCGGCATCGTACCGCCGGCGGTTCGACAGCGGCGCCAAGGCCCTCCTGCTCCTGGTGGCAGACGGCGTGGGCGGCCGGCCGGGAGGCGAAGAGGCCAGCTCCCGAACGCTCGATGCGATCATGGGCTACGTGACGACCTCGATGCGCTGCTTCTACAAGCTGGACGAGCAGGTCCCGCAGGACTTGTTGAGCGAGTTGGCCAACGTGGTGCAACAGAGCCACGACACCCTCCGCTCCATGGCGCAGGCAGAGTCCGGTGGAGCCGGCGGGGCCACGACCCTCACCATGGTCCACGTCCTGTGGCCGAGGGCCTACGTCGTTCAGATCGGCGACAGCCGCTGCTATCATCTACGGGGCAGTCGGCTGCTGCAGGTCACCCGCGATCAGACGTTGGCTCAGGACTTGGTGGACCACGGTGCCCTGGAGCCCGAAGAGGCCGCCCGCTCACCGTTTGCCTATCTGCTGGTCCAGGCGATCGGTGGCGACACCGACATCCAACCCGTGATCTCCAAGGTAGACCTCGAGCCCCGGGACACCCTCCTTCTATGTACCGATGGCCTGACAGCGCACGTCCGGGACGAGGAGATCGCCGAATCGTTGCACAGTGCCTCCAGTGCGAGAGAGGCGAGCGAGCGGCTCATCGGATCCGCCATCGAGGGAGGCGGCACCGACAACATCACGGTCGTCGTGACGCGGTTCGCGTAGCCGTGCGCTAGTTGGGCGGGGTACCGCTCTGCTGCCGCAGCTGGCGCAGCAGCTCTCCTACCCGACGCATCTCGTCGCCGTATCGAGCCCAATCACCCGATCGCTGGGCCGCGAGTGCTTGATCGTAGTGATCCGCCGCCTCGGCAATCAACTCGTTGAGGGTGGTGACCGCCGCCGCGGGCCGGGCTTCGGCGACGTCGGGTCGTCGCTCGGTCGCGACGTCGAACGACCCGCCAAACAGGCGCTCGAGCCCCCCCTCGAGCGTTTCTTCCATCACGACCTGATTCTCATAGGCGACGATCACGCGCTTCAACTCGGGAATGCGGCCGCCTTCGGCTCGGAGGTAGAGGGCCTGGACAAAGATCAGCGACTCCTCGATCGGGATCACCAACAGGTTGCCCCGAATCACCTGCGAGCCCCGCTGGTCCCACAGCGAAATCTGGCGAGAGACCTCGGTATCCTGATCGATGCGGTTCGCGACCTGCGTGGGGCCGAACAGCAACCGTTGCCTCGAGAACCGATACACGACGAGCTCGCCGAGGTGCTCACCGTCGTTCCGTGCCACCATCCAGGCCGAGAGGTTGTCCTTCCCACGCGGCGTGAACGGCGTCATGATGATGAACTCCTCCCGCGCTTCGGTAGGAAGCTTCATCACCATGTGTCGGAGATACGGGTCGCGAGATATCTCGCCCCGGCCCACCGTCGGAATCTGCCACTCGTCTTCTCGGTGATAGAAGATCTCCGGCTCTCCCATGTGATAGGTCGTGTACAGCATGGTCTGAATCCGGAACAGATCTTCCGGGTACCGCAGGTGGGCCCGAAGATCGGCGGGTAGCGCGTCCAGCGGTTTGAAGATCCCCGGGAACACGCGGTCGTAGGTTCGGATGATCGGATCCTCGGGATCGGCGATGTAGGCGTCGACCGTCCCGTGATACGCATCGATGACCACCTTGACGCTGTTCCGCAAATAGTTGGTACCGTCCCGGATCCGCTGAGCGTAGGGGTACCGGTCGCTCGCGGTGTATGCGTCGAGAATCCACTTCAGTTGGCCGTCGTCCGTGATCACGACGTACGGATCACCGTCCAAGATCAGGAACGGCAGCGCCTTCCGGGCACGCTCCCGGACGCGGCGGTGGTACATGACTCTGCTGTCGGCGGTTATGCGGTTGGACATCAGGATCTTGAGCGACCCGAAGCGGATGGAGAGCACCGTCCGTCGGAGCAGGGACGAGACGAGGACACCCCCGGTGCCCTCGTAATTCGCGAACACGTTTCCCTCGCCGGACGGGTAATCAAACTCCTGCTGGCGCGTGTTCACGAAGACCCAATCGTTCGAGAGCTCCCCGTAGTAGATGCCGGGTCGCGTCACGCTGAGCGAGACATTCGACACAGGCGGGAGGTCCTGGATGAACAGGACCGGGAGCCCCTCTTCGGTCACCTGGTTGACGGGGCCGAGTGTGAGACCCATCCCATGGGTGAACACGAAGCGCTCGTTGATGAACGTTCGAGTGGGGAGCGACGCGGAGTTCAGCTCGCGCGGTGACAGCAACACCTGCCGATACTCCCCATCGATCCAGTAGCGGTCGTCGTCGACCGACACGAAATCGTAGTACGTGCGGATTTCCTGAAGCTGCCCGAACGTCTGGAGCAGCGGATCCCGGTCCCACAGACGTACGTTGCGGATGGTCGCGGCGTTGGCCTCGATGTCCTCGCGCGTGAGATGCGACTCGCCACTCAGTTCGCGCACGGTCACTCGATCGAGCCCCCACGCACTCTGGGTGGCAGCGATGTGCCGCTCGAGCTGCGGCGCCTCCTTGACGAGTTCGTTCGGGATAACGACGAGTCGCTGGATCGATGCGGCCGCCACGGACCCCAGAATCCCGACGCCAATGTACGCCGCGAACGCTATCACGGCGTGGCGCACGAGTCGCCGCCGCACGGCGCCCCACAGCACGAACCCCGCACCCACGAGAGCCACCACACCGGTAACCCGCAGCGCGGGCAACTTGATACTGAGGTCGGCGTAGCTCGCCCCGACAAACGGCCCCGTGGTCGCGTAGAGCACTGACGGGAGGTCCACGAAGAACACCCGCAGCGCGAGCGACACGAGCAGCAGGGCCAGCAGGCTGCCGAGATGGATCTGGGCGCCGGGCTCGACCGTCACCCGGCGATGGAAGACCACAATGTCGCGGCGCAGCAGATACAACGGCGTCGCGAACGCCAAGGCGAGGACCGTGAGACCCGTCACCAGCCCGATGCCGCCCGAGAGCACCGGCAACGTGAAGACGTAGTACCCGATGTCCCGGCCGAACACGGAATCCAGCACGCCGAAGTCCGTGCCGTGAATGAAACTCAGCACGGAGAGCCACGCCCCCGACGTGGTCGCCCCCACCAGCAGACCCAGGATGAGCGCGATCGGCAACATGGTGATCCGCATGACCCTGTTCATGTCGACGGAGGGCTGCCGACCTCGGAGGGGGACGATGAGGGGATCCGGCGCCACGCCCCGAAGCGGAAGACGCAGATTGACGTACAGGAAAACGGACACCACGACCGCCACAGCCGCCCCGAGCGCGATCTTGGTCACGAGTTGTGTCGTGAATATCCGCTCGAGCCCGAGGGCCGAGAACCAATACCAGTCGGCGAGAAAACCGGCGGCCGCTGGCGTCCCGGCGAATGCCAGGAACGCCACGATCGCAAGGCCGATCAGAACGAACGTTCTACGCATCATGATCCCTTTCCACGTTTTCTACCCCCTCCACTGCCACCTAGAAGGCAAACCCCGCCGTCGCATACACGCCGACACGGTCCTCGCTCTTCGCAAGCGCTACACTCAAGGTGTTGGCCGACTGCAGAAAGGCAATCCACAACCCGCCGCCGGCGGCCCAATGCCACGTGGACGAGTCCTCGCCATCGACAAACACCCTCCCCAGGTCCCCCAGTCCGAAGATGCCGAAACGCGCCGGGAGCACCAGGAAGACGCTCCCGATGTCGAACCGAAGCTCAGCGTTGCCGTACGCGGCCGCCTCCCCCGCGTAGCGGTTCTGGCGACCCAGGCGCACGCTGCGCTGATCACCGATGAATGCCGCCTCCTGGAACGGGAACCGACCCCACACTTTCTTGCCCCCGGCTCGGAGCGCGAGAGTCGGCCTGAGTGGGAAACCGGGAGGCGACAGATAGGTGCTAGCCTCGCCATGCGCCTCGCCGAACGACTCCTCGACGTCCCAAACTGACGGGTAGAAGCTGCCCCCCACGGTCACCCGCACCCCGCGCGTCGCCGCCGCCGTCACATCTCGCGTGTCCAGGTCCACCTGACCGCGAACGCCGACCTGGCCGAACCCGTCTTCGCCGTACAGGTCGAGATCGGTGAGGATACGACCCTGCTGCTCACTGGTGCGCGAAAAGGTGAGCGTCGGCCCCACGGTGAGCGTCGTCTTGGCGCCAAGGGGCAGCACCGCAGCGGGCTCAACCGACACGAGCTGCTGCCGAACCCGATAGTAATCCTCGGGTTGCGTCAGCTGTAACTCATTTCCCAGTCCGTTGTAACGAAGCACTTCGATCCCGGAAAGCGCCACGTCCAGACGTCCGCGCACCCTCGAGTTCAGGCGGTACACCTCGCCGGAAAACTCCGCCCGACCAGTGAGGGCTCCTGTGGAGAACCCACCGCGGAAAGCCACCCGCGAGGCATAGGGGAGCTTCCGAAACCCGTAGTCGATCACAGTCGCACCACCACCCACGAACAGCCCCACGTCGGGCCCGAACCCGGCCCACACCAATGACCGCCACCGATGGCCCCAATCGCGCGGCGGAAGCTCCGTGGGGAAGCGTTTGGGCGGAGGCGCATACGATCGACGGTCGACGTGGACCCGACCCGTGGCTTGGGCAGGTCCCGTGGTGTACAGCCGCACACCTCCTCCATCCGACCGATTCGCCACCTCCGCCTCTCCCTCGACGACGATATGCAGCGGGATCCCCCCAGTTCCCGTCACGATCACCCGATCCCGGCCCCTGTACAGGTAGATCCGAAGCTCGTTGGTCTCCGATGTGTGGAATTGGCGGCGATAGTACGGTGGGCTGCTCGGGGTGTCACCCACATCACCAGCGTAGAGGGCCACGTCGCTTTGGCCATCGGCGTGGCGGTCCACCACGACGGTCTCGGCGACGTCCGTGCCGTGGATGTCGACCTCGCCGGCCAGCAGACGGTAGTAATTCCCCGCGCCCTCGGGCAACCGGTCACGTCTGCGCCTGAGCGCCCAAGCCAACCGTGGGCCGTCCATGGCGTAGTACTCGGCTGGCAGTGCCCGCACTGACGCATCGATCACGGAGTCGGTCATGCGTCGTGCCAACTCGGCGGCCGTCGAGTCATACACCGACCGCTCCACGCCCACCAGGAAGCGGCGATCCACCTCACGCCCGTTCCATCCCCACCCAAGTACGCTGGGCAGGTCATCGCCGAAGTTGATGAGCTGAGGCGCGTACTGACGGGCAAAGCCTAGCAAGAGTCCGTCAAACTGCACAAACGCCTGGTCGCGATCCTCCGGGAGCGGAACCCAGAGGGTATCAGCGTCGGTACCGCGGCGAACGAAGTTCCACTGCCCGCGATGACGGTCCCAATCCCCGATCAGGAGATCGAACAGTCGAGCACGGAGGAGTGTGGCCACGTCGACACGCTGTCCGGGGCTCTCTCGGGCGCGGTCGATCATCTCATAGCCGTCGATGATCTCGTCCGCACCGGCAAAGGGCTCCGCGCCCGCAACCGTGGCCCGGCGCTCGAAGAATCCCAGCGTGCCGGCAAACCGCTCGCGGAATTCACCGAGACGCGGATCGTCGGGAAGCACCACCAACCGAGGAGTCGTGTGCAGCAGGCCCGCGGCCTCGAGGAGCGGTGCCACCACCGCCGGTCCCGCCGGGTGCTGCGAGCTCATCTGATCCTGAACGATGTCCTCGACGACGGTTCCCTCCAATTCGGGGGGGAGCACGTCCGGATCCTTGTCCACCGAGCGGAACCCGTAATCGTAGCCGTCCGCGCCGCGAAACCGGAGCGACTTGGTCTGGAAACCACCGCCCGCCGTCGTGGGCGTGAGGCCACCACCCTCGCGCCCGAGATCGAGCACCTCGACCATGAGTGGAGTGGTCCACAGATCCCGGTAGAGTTTCCCGAAGAAGAACCGGCGCGTCCCTCCGGCGCTGTAACGTTCGCCGGCGACGATCCGTGCCGAGTCGGGAGGCATCTGAGTCGGTGGCCGATCTTGGGCTCCCGCCTGGCTCGCGGGGGCGAAAGCCAGACAGAGCGCCACTGCCGTCCCCCGAGCGCGCCACTTACCGTCGAGTCGGGACATCAGGACTCCTTCACATTGGGGCCGACACCAGCCACATCGAGAACGCCTCGGTGGCGTTGCCGTTTGCTGTCACGGTGATGGTACCGAGCCGCACCCGCCCGTCCCGCAGCACGTCGACGCGCATGAAACCGCTTTCCGCTGCGGCGTACCGCGACTCGTCCAGATGGACCACGCGGGTGGTGTGTCCGTAGTATCCCCCACCGCTCACCAGGAAATGGGCCACCCGCTCGCCGTCGAGCACTTGGAGGTTGTGCTCGTGACCCGCGGCATAGAACAGCGGCCGACGCGCCCGGAATGCCGAGCCGAGCGAATCCCGCATCACACCGAACGCACTGCTGGTCAGGTCCTGCGACGAGATCCCTGACATGCGCGCGATGGGATAGGCCGAGCCGATGACCGGGAGGGGAACCCAGAGCCAGGATTTCCACGCCCTGAGCGGGAAAAGGTGATCCAGGATCCCGAAGTGACCACCGTGTATCCCGCCACTCGCCAGGGGATGGTGCGACACTACGCCGACGTGCCGGTCGCCCGCATCCCTGAGCGTTGCGCGCAGCGAATCCACCACGCCGCCAATGGTGTTGGGTGAGCATCCGGATCCCGGCCTGACCGGTTTCGCCCCGGACCGCAGCCACCACTCCGTGTCCAGCACGACGAGACGAAGTTTGGTCCCAATATCCACCACCACGGGCCCGGGACAGCCACCACCGGGGAGCATCACCACCGATGGCCGGCCCCGCTGCGCGATGAGGCGCTCCTGTCGGCGAACGGCCTCCCAACCATCATCCCCCGATGCCGCCCAGTCGTGATTGCCCGGTACGAAGATCCCGTGGGCCACGGTCGTGTCCACGACGTCGATCTGCGCCCCGAGCCGCTGCTCGGCGGCGTGGCGTCCCGGATCGGACTCGGCGGGAATGCCGGACGGATAGACGTTGTCACCCAGAAAGACCACGGTGGTCCGACCCGGATCCTCACGCACCATCCGCCCGAGCGTGCTCAGCACCGGGTCGCCGGTCGGGGGCGATTTTCCGGCGTCTCCGATGAGGAACACGGTGGCTTCGATGGCACCACTTTCTGGCAACGGCGCCGGCGGCGTCACCAGAGCGGGTGAGGACTGACAGCCGAGGAGTGCCAGCGCCAAGCCGCACATCCACCGTGGTTGCAAGGGCCTACCGTACTTCATAGTGCAAACATCCCCCTCACCCGTCGACTTACCAACCCCGGGGCCCTGGATCGCGTTCCCGCTCTCCGGAGATCCCTCGAATTCTGCCCCACCCGCGCCCTGCTGGCCACCCCCGAACATGGCACGGACACGGCGCCGCACCCGCGGTCTTGTCCGCACCGCGAATAACCCGGATTCTTCAGGGTACCTCTTCAGGAATGACCCGAGCAGGAGACGGTGCGGTTGGAGATCTCGGTGCAGGATGCCGGTGGGGACGGCGTGCTGGTCGCCAAGGTGCGGGCCGGAGATCGCGACGCCTTTGGCGAGCTGGTGCAGAAGTACATGCGGCGGGCGTACTTCGCCGCGCTCGGCCTCGTCGCCAACCATGACGACGCCCTGGACTTGTCACAAGAAGCGTTCGCCCGAGCCTTCCGGGCCCGGGGGAAGCTGGACCCGAGCCGACCGTTCTACCCCTGGCTGTACCAGATCATCCGTCGGCTCTGCTTCAATTTCCTGCGCGACAAGAAGACGCGACGAGCGCGGCTCGCCGAAGCAGGACCGTGGCTCGCCGAGCAGGCCGGCGCGCGTGCAGCTCAATCCGCGCCCGATCGCGAAACCGAGCGCGCGGACCTGCGGGTACGGATCGAGACGGCCATTCAGGCGCTGCCGCCGCACGAACGCGAGGTCATCGTCATGCGGGAATTCGAGGGACTCAAGTACCGTGAGATCGCCGATCTGCTCGGGATTCCGATCGGCACCGTGATGTCGCGCCTCTATACGGCGCGCAGGGCCCTGGCAGTCATCATCGGGGAGGCAGCATGAGGAACCCCGATCCAATCGACGAGCGTGCGCGCCAGTTGATGATGGGAGCGCTGGACGGCGAGCTCTCGCGCAGTGACCATGACGAGCTTGCTCGCCTGCTCCGGCACGATCCGGCTCTCGAGCAGGAATGGCGGCAGCTCCAACGCGTGAAGGAGGTCACCCAGACCATGTCGTTACGCCATCCCCCGGAAGAAACGTGGGATCACTATTGGACCGGTGTGTACCGACGGATCGAGCGCGGCGCGGGCTGGATCCTGGTGTCGGTCGGTGCCATCGTCCTGTTGTCGTGGGGACTGTGGCAGGCAGTCCAGGACATCCTCGGCGATACCGAGCTCCCGACCTTCATCAAGGCAGGAATCCTCGCTCTCGTTGCGGGCGGTGTGATTCTCCTGGTGTCGGTCATCCGAGAGAAGCTGATCCTCAGACGGAGTGATCCCTACAAGGACGTGATCCGATGATCGTGACACCTGCATCGTCTATCGCCGGCCACCGCGTCGTGAAGACGCTGGGTCTCGTACGCGGCAACACCATCCGGGCCCGCCACCTGGGCCGTGACATCCTGGCCGGGCTGAAGAACCTCGTGGGCGGCGAAATCGAGGAGTACACCAAGATGATGGGCGAGGCGCGGGAACAGGCCCTTGACCGGATGGTGGCCAACGCAAAGGAGCTCGGGGCCAACGCCGTGACCGACGTCCGGTTCAGCACCTCGTTCATCATGGGCGCAGCGTCGGAGATCCTGGCGTTCGGCAACGGCGTCGTCACCGAGCCCGAGTAACGCTGGGAGACTGGGATGAAAGCGAGACACCTGATGGCCGCCACCGTCGCTGGATTGCTGTCGCTGCCGCTCGCCGGCCCCGGATACGCCCAGGAATCGGTCGAGGGCAGCTGGACCGGCGCGATTCTCGTTCTCGGCGGCGAGTTGGGGATGAGCGTCCATTTCACTCGGAGTGACAGCGCACTCATCGCGACCATGGACATCCCCCAACAGGGGGCCGCCAAACTGGCCCTGCGCAACGTGCGCGTCGAGCCGCCGAAGGTCCATTTTGAGTTGCTCGGCGGGCCCGGCCTGGCCGTGTTCGACGGCGAGCTCCAGGGAGACAGCATCAGCGGGTCATTCGAGCAATCGGGAGTGAACGGCACCTTCTGGCTTCGACCCGCCGCTGCGGCCGCGGCCGAACTCGAGCCCGCGGCACCCCCGCCGTACCGAGAGGAGGAGGTCGGCTTCGCGAACGGCGACGTCACGCTCGCCGGTACGCTCACCGTACCGGAGGGCCCGGGCCCGCATCCGGCAGTGGTGCTCATCACGGGGAGTGGTCCGCAGAATCGCGACGAGGAGATCTTCGGCTTCAAGCCGTTCCGCCTGATCGCCGATCATCTGACCCGGAATGGTATCGCCGTATTGCGCTACGATGACCGGGGAGTGGGTGGCTCCAGCGGCAGTGTGCAGACCGCCACCTCCGACGACTTCGCCAACGACGCCCTAGCAGCGGTCGCGTTGCTCCAGGCACGGCCGGATATCGGGCGCGACGCCGTCGGACTGCTGGGGCACAGCGAGGGCGCGCTGGTCGCGCCGATCGCGTCCGGCCGGTCGAAAGACGTCGCCTTCCTCGTCCTGCTTGCCGGGACCGCCGTACCTGGCGACCGCATCCTCCTCGCCCAGGGTCAACTGATCCTGAAGGCCAACGGAGGCACCCCCGAACAGTTGGAGCGACAACGCAGACTGCAGGAGGAGATCTTCGCCGCAATCCGTGCCGATACCGGATGGGAGGCGGTGCGGCACGAGATCGAAACGCAGATCCGAGAGAGCATCGACGCGCTGCCGCCCGAGCAACGCGACCGGATCTCCGATCTCGACACGTTCGTGCAGACACGGGCTCAGCAGCAGATCCTGGGCGTGCAGAGTCCATGGTTCAGGTTCTTCTTGGATTTCGATCCCGTGGCGGCGTTACGGCGGGTGACGGTTCCCGTGCTGGCCGTTTTCGGCGAAACCGACCTCCAGGTTCCTCCGACGCTCAACGTCGGTCCGATGAATGACGCCCTCGCGGCCGCCGGCAATCGTGACTACACGGTCAGGGTGCTGCCGGGAATGAATCACTTGTTTCAGGCATCAGAGACAGGCAACCCGAGCGAGTACGCGTCCTTGAAGAAGGAGTTTGCACCCGGGTTTCTGGAGCTCGTGTCCAACTGGATCCGGGAGCGGACGGCGTCTATCCGCTGACCGGGGGCTGGGAACGCTGGCTCTATCCTCGTGGTGACCAGGTGGCCGTGTGGAAGTGCTCCGAACGCGGCGCGAGGGTTCCCTTCCCAGCCGCGTAGTCTCTCCACGTCACCCCCGGATGGTCGTTCGGCACCTGCGCCATCGAGATACAGCCACGCACGGGGCAGACGGCAGCACAGAGGTTGCAGCCTACGCATGCCTCCTCGATGATCTCGACGGCCGGAGCACGCTTCCCGTTGCCTGCCTCCCGTGTGTCGATTCGCCGAATGGCCTGATGGGCCCCGTCCTCACACGCCACCCAGCACAACTCGCACTGGATGCACTTGTCCTGATCGATGCGGGCCACGAGGTGGTAGTTGAGGTCGAGGTCCTCCCAGCTCACGACATTGGGCAGCGCGCGCCCGCACACGTCGGCCAGCGTGCGGTGGCCGTGGTCATCCATCCAGTTCTCGAGGCCGTCGCGCAGGTCCTCCACGATGCGAAATCCATAGTGCATGACGGCCGTACACACCTGCACCGTGCCCGCGCCGAGCGCGATGAACTCGGCGGCGTCCCGCCAGGTGGCGATCCCGCCGATCCCGGAAACAGGAACCCGTACCTCGGGATCGCGCGCAACTGCCGAGACCATGTGCAGCGCGATGGGCTTCACGGCCGGACCGCAGTAGCCGCCGTGGCTCGACTTCCCGCCCACCGCCGGCAACGGCGCGAACGTCTCTAGATCCACCCCGACAATGGAGTTGATCGTGTTGATGAGCGAGAGCGCATCCGCGCCACCCTTGACGGCAGCGCGGGCAATGTAGGTAATGTCGGTGACGTTCGGCGTGAGCTTCACGATCACCGGCGTGATCGCCACCTCCTTCACCCACTCCACAATCTGACACGTGTAGTCGGGTACCTGGCCCACCGCACTACCCATTCCCCGCTCACTCATCCCGTGGGGACAGCCGAAGTTCAGCTCGAGCCCGTCGGCCCCGGTGTCCTCGGTGCGGCGGACAATCTCGTGCCACGCCTCACGCTTCGAGTCCACCATCAGGGACACGATCACCGCATGGTCGGGGTAGTTCCGCTTGACCGCGGCGATCTCCCTGAGATTGTCCTCCAGCGGCCGGTCCGTGATGAGCTCGATGTTATTGAAGCCCATCATCCGCGTCAGGCCGACGTCCACTGACCCGTAGCGGGAGAACACGTTGATGATCGGCTCGCCGATGGTCTTCCACACGGCACCACCCCAACCGGCGTCAAAAGCCCGCGCGACCTGATCGTAGGTGTTTGTGGGTGGACCCGACGCCAGCCAGAAAGGATTGGGGCTCTCGATCCCGGCAAAGTTGACGCGTAGATCGGCCATGGGATTCTCCTAGCCTCCCGTTTCCTGCAAGTATGCATGGATCGCCGCCGCCGCCCGCTTCCCCTCTGCTGCCGCGTTGACGATCTCCGCACCGCCGTTGGCGCAGTCCCCTCCCACGAACACCGTGGGCTTGGTGCTGACCATGCGTCCGTCCTCGATCGTGAGCGATGCAGCGCGTGCGAAATCGTCTCGCACGACCTGCCCGAGCGCCTTGATCACCATGTCGCACTCGATCACGTGCGTGCTCTCGGGAACCTCCACGGGGCGACGGCGCCCGTCGGCACCAGGCTCGCCCGGCTCGGTGCGGACGCACTCGATCCCGGTCACATGGTCGACACCGAGGATGCGCTTGGGTGCGGTGTGGAAGCGGAACTCGCATCCGTCCCGCTTGGCCAGATCGTACTCGTAGTCATAGGCCGGCATGTCGTCCGCTGCGCGCCGGTAGACGATCGTCACATGCTCCGCGCCGAGACGCTTTGCCTGGGTGGCGGCGTCGATCGCCGTGTTCCCCGCCCCAATCACCACCACGGCTCGGCCGACCCGCGTGTCCGCGTACCGATGCGTCTTCAGATGCTCGATGAACGCCAGCGCCTCGTGCACCCCCGGCAGATCTTCTCCGGGAATCTCCAGCCGTCGAGTCGCACCGAGCCCCACACCGACAAAGACCGCGTCGAACCCACGTTCCAGCTCGTCGAAGCTGACATCGCGTCCGACCGAGACGCCGGTGCGGAGCGTCACGCCGAGGTCCAAGATCATCTGCACCTCAGCGAGGGCGGTCTCGGCTCGCAACTTGTACTCGGCGATGCCATACGTGTTGAGCCCACCGGGCTGGTCGTTGGCCTCGAAGACGGTCACCGCATAGCCCCAGCGCCTCAGATCCTGGGCGCAGGAGAGCCCAGCCGGTCCGGCACCGACGATGGCGACCTTCTTCCCATTGAGTTCAGCCGGCTCAAACAGCGCGAGTTTGTGCTCCAGCGCGTAGTCCGTCGCGTGCCGCTGGAGCAGCGCGATCTTGATGGGCTGCTCGTCGCGGTCATTCAGCACGCACGCCCCCTCGCACAGCACCTCCACTGGACACGCTCGAGCACAGGAGTGGCCCATCGGGTTCGCATCGAGAATCACCCGCGCTGAGCCCTTCAGATTTCCCGTCTCGATCTTCTTGATGAACGCCGGCACATCGATGTGGGTGGGACAAGCATGTGTACATGGGGCGTCATAGCAGAACAGGCACTTGGCCGCCTCGAGGAGCGCCGCGTCCGACGTCAACGGCGCGGCAATGTCCGCGAAGTTCCGCTCGAGCTGTTCGGTCGACAGCGTGGGAGTCACGTCAGGTGTCGGCATGCGGCACCTCCCCATGCGCTGGCCCGGATGTGGGGAGCACTCGCATACCCACCAGATACAACCCGCCGGACAGGAAGAACCCCACAAACCACGCCCAGTTGTAGATCCCCACGGTGAGCGGCGAGCCATCGACGACGCCGAGCGCTGCCAAGAACCCCGGCAGATTCGGTGCCACACCCAGGAGCAATGCCGCCATGGCAATCCAATTCACGCCCCGCGAATACTCGTAAGGTCCGCCGCGCCGATACAACCCGTCGAGGTCGAGGACGCCGCGTCGCAGCACGAAGTAATCGGCGATCATGATACCGGCCACGGGCCCCAAGAGTGCGCCGTAGCCTATCAGCCATGTGAAGATGTAGGCGGCCGCGTCGTTGTAGAGGCGCCAGGGGAACATGAGAATGCCGATCAGCGCCGTGATCATCACACCGGTCTTGAAGGACACCCGATGCGGCGCGACGTTGCTGAACCCGTTGGCCGGCGCCACGACATTGGCGGCGATGTTCGTCGTGAGAGTTGCCACGGCGAGGCCGAGCATCGCGATCACCACGGTGACGGGGCCTCCGATGCGCGACAGCAGCTCGATTGGATCGGCGATGCGCGTGCCGAAGATCACGGCCGTGGCGCTCGTCACCGCCGCGCCGATGAACGCAAAGATCGCCATGGTCGGTGGAAGACCAATCGCCTGACCCACGATCTGATCGCGTTGAGTCCGGGCGAAGCGCGAGAAGTCGGGGATCGACAACGCCATCGTTCCCCAGAACGCCACGGCGGACGTGAGCCCAGCGCCGAAAACGGCACCGATGCCGGCCCGGACCTCAGCACCCGTGCCCGTCAGCTCGGCTGGGGACTCGAGCATCGGACCGATTCCGCCAACCCGAACCCAGGCCCACACGAACAGGGACCCGGCAACGACCAGCAGGAACGGAGCGCCCCAAGTCTCGAGGAACTTGATGGAGTCCATGCCGCGGAGGGCCACCCAGACGTTGAGGGCCCAGAAGGCCATGAAACAGAGGAATTCGCCGGTCCCGAGCCCGACCCAGGCAGGAAGCACGGCGGGGAGCACGGCGATGCCGGGCCACAGGGCAGCGAGCAACTTGTAGATTGCCCAGCCACCAATCCACGTTTGAATGCCGAACCAACCGCACGCGACGATGGCACGGAGCAATGCGGGGACATTGGCACCGAACACGCCGAACGACGCACGGGTGAGCACCGGAAACGGGATGCCGTACCGAGTACCGGCGTGGGAGTTGAGCGCGATCGGGAACAGCACGATCAGGTTCCCCAGAACCACCGACCCCATCGCTGCCAGCCAGGTCCACCCCCTCTCTACTAGGCTGGACGCGAGCGTGTAGGTGGGAATGGTGATGGCCATGGCCACCCAGAGCGCCGCGAAGTTCCAGGTCCCCCAGGTGCGCTGCTCCGCTGCCACGGGTGCGAGATCGGCATTGATGAGCAGGGTGTCGGCCCCGCTGTCGGGGACTGCCCTTCCAGCTCCGGTCTGGCTCACCTCACGTCCGCCAGCGCCAAGGCCAGGCGCCGGGCTGCCTCGTCCACCTCGCTGCTGGTCACGAGCATCGATGGCGCGATCCGGATCACGTTGCCGTACAGTCCTCCCTTACCCAGCAACAGCCCGTGTTCCCTGGCCGCTTCCATCAGCTGCAGCGTCCTTTTCGGAGCAGGCACTTTCGTTCGCCGATCCTCCACGAGCTCGATAGCCTGCATCAGGCCCTTCCCGCGCACGTCGCCGATGAACGGGTAGGTCTCCTTGAACACGTCGAGATGCCCCCGCAGCTGCCTCCCACGCTCCGCAGAGCGTTTGGGCGTGTTCTCCCGCTCCATCACCTCCAGCGTAGCCTCCGTCGCCGCCATGGAAATGGGGTTGCCGCCGAAGGTCGAGATCGTCAACCCGGTGAACGCGTTGGCCACCTCCTCCGTCGCGATGGTCGCGCCGACGGGGAATCCGTTGGCAATGCTCTTCGCGAAGGTCATGATCTCGGGTTCCACGCCCCAGTGCTCGATCCCGCACCAGTGATCGCCGAGCCGGCCGAACCCGGTCTGCACCTCGTCACAGATGAACACGCCGCCGTACTGCCGGACGATGCCCACCGCGATCTCGAAATACTCCTTGGGCGGCGTGATGAACCCGCCGACGCCCTGGATGGGCTCGGCCATGAACGCCGCCGGCCGCCCAGTCGTCTCCGTGCGGATCAGCTCCTCGAGATCTTGGGCGCATTTCACCTCGCACGTGGGATACTCGAGTCCCAACGGACAGCGGTAGCAGTACGGGGAGAGGGCGTGTTTGATCCCGGTCACCTGGCTCGGAATGAGCCGCCAGGTGCTGTGCCCGGTGATGGCGAGTGCCTGGAGGCTTCGACCGGCGTAGCCGTGCCGCAGCACGATGATCTCCTGCGTCCCGGTGTAGAGCCGGGCGAGGAGGGTCGCCGTCTCGTCGGCTTCGGTTCCGCTCGTCGTGAAGAAGCTCTTCTTGAGGGCGCCCGGCGTGATCGCGGCCAGTCGCTCCGCCACCCGCACGATTCCCTCGGTTGGATACAAGGTCGACGTGTGGACGAGACGCGCCGCCTGCTCCTGCACCCTGCGGGTCACGTCGGGATGGGTATGGCCGAGTCCCAGCGTGAGGATACCGCCGAAGAAATCGAGATACTCACGCCCATCGGCATCCCGCACGCAGCAGCCCTTGCCTTCGGTGAGGACGATGGGCTCCTGGTAGTAGTTGGCGACACACGGGAACAGCAGCTCCGCGTGCTTGGTCCGCACCGTGTTTGCGTCCATAGCCTCAGGCCTCATGGGTGTGTCGGTTCGCGCGCGATGAACTCGCCCCGTCCAATAGTCCCCACGAACTTCCCGTCGCGGACCTGCACTTGGCCGCGCACGGTTACTGCGCTGGCACGACCCTTCTTCTCCCAACCCTCGTACGCGTTGTAGTCCACCTTGGAGAAGCTCGTGGCGTGGGAAAAGGTCCCGCGATACTCCGGGTCGTAGACGACGAGATCCGCATCGCTCCCCACCTGGATCGTTCCTTTGCGCGGATACATTCCGAAGATCCGCGCCGCCTGGGTGCTACAGGCATCCACCATCGCCATGAGACCGAGGCGTCCCTCGCCCACGCCATAGGTGTGCACCAGGTCGACGCGTTCCTGGATCGTGGGAATGCCGTTCGGGATCGTGGTGAACGCGTCCCTTCCCATCTCCTTTTGACCGCGGAAGTTGAACGGCGCGTGGTCGGTCCCGACCGTGCTGATGGCGCGGCTGCGGAGCCCGTTCCACAAGACGTCCTGGTTCCACTTCGCCCGGAGCGGGGGTGACATCACGTACTTCGCCCCCTCGAAGTCGGGACGTTCGGCATACGTCGCGTCCAGGACCAAGTGCGGTGCCACCACCTCGATCCACACGTTCACCCCGCGATGGCGCGCCGCGAGTGCTTCACGCATGGCGAGATCACACGATGTGTGCACCGTGTAGACGTGCGCTCCGGTTAGTTCGGCGAATGTGCACAGGTGATGCACGCCCTCGGCCTCGACAACCGGCGGGCGGGAGGGCTCGTGCCACTCGGTCCCCGTCTTCCCTTCGGCCAAAAGCGCCTTCTGCAGCGCGTCAATCGCCTCCGCGTTTTCGCAGTGGGCCGTGACAATGACTCCCAGCTCCTTGGCCATCTTCATCATGGCAAACAGGTTCTCGTCCGATAGGTCGAGCGCCCCCTTATAGGCGAGAAACACCTTGAACGAGGGTACTCCGCTCTCGACGATCTTCCGGAACTGGTCGCGAATCTCTTGTTCGAAGCGGACCACCGACATGTGAAACGTATAGTCCACGGCGGCGAGATCGCGGGCCTTGGAGCGCCAGGTCTCGAAGGCCTCGAAAGGTTGGTCGGTCGGCCCCGGACAGATCATCTCGATCAGCGTCGTCGTCCCGCCTGCCAATGCGGCCCGGCTGGCGGACTCGTAATCGTCGACGGCGTACGTTCCCATGAACGGCAGATAGATGTGAACGTGGGGATCGATGAACCCCGGAAAGACGTACTTGCCCGATGCGTCGATGATCTCGAGATCCGCACGTCCGTCCGGAAGCGTTCGCGGGTCGATGGTCGGCTCGATCCGCGAAATCGTCTCGCCCTGGCAATAGATGTCTGCCGTGTAGTCATCGGTGGCCGTGATGACCCGACCGTGTTTGATCAGTAGTGGCATCCTGATGTCTCCTGTGTCGCATCCCTCGGGCGCCTGCCGACGAGCGTCCGGGTGGGGCGGAGTGAGCTACTCCACCGGCTACGGAAGGTGTGCAACCATGTCGGCGTACGTCTCGGGTCGCCGATCACGAAAGAACTGCCACGTGCGCCGCACCTCCTCGATCATCTCGAGGTTCATCTCCGCCACGACGAGCTCATCATCGTCCTCGCTTCCCTCGGCGAGGAACGTGCCCCGGGGATCGACGAAATAGCTCGAGCCGTAGAACTGTCCGATGTTCCACGGTGCCTCGCTCCCGACGCGGTTGCTGCAACCCATGAAGTAGCCGTTGGCGACGGCGTGGGCAGGCTGCTCCAGCTTCCACAGGTATTGCGAGAGACCTTTCACCGTCGCGGACGGATTGAAAACGATTTCCGCACCGTGCAACCCCAGCAATCTGGCTCCCTCGGGGAAGTGGCGATCGTAGCAGATGTACACGCCGATCGTCGCGTAGCGCGTCTCGAAGACCGGATACCCGAGATTGCCTGGCTTGAAGAAGTACTTCTCCCAGAATCCCGCCGTGTGCGGGATGTGGTTCTTGCGGTACTTGCCGAGCAGGCTCCCGTCGGCGTCGATGACAGCCGCGCTGTTGTAGTACACGCCTGCCATTTCCCGCTCGTATATCGGTACCACCATGGCCATGTGATGCTGCTTCGCGAGGGACTGCATGCGCTCGACGGTCGGACCGGGAATCGGCTCCGCAAGGTCGCACCATCTCGCATCCTGGCTGGGGCAGAAGTACGGGCCATTGAACATCTCCTGCAGACAGAGGATCTGCACGCCCCGCTTTCCCGCCTCGTGGATGAAGGGAAGGTGCTTTTCGAGCATCGCGTCCCGCACCTTGGCTACGGGTGCCCCGGGCTCGTTGATCGGGTTCGACATCTGAATCAAGCCACCAACGACGGTTCTCATCGATACCTCGGCGGAAGTGCGCTCACCACCTCGAAATGACGACCTTCTTGTCGGTGTAGAACTCGACGGCGTCCGAACCGTGTGCCTTGAGATCGCCGAAGAAGGAGCCCTTGGTGCCACCGAACGGGAAAAAGGCCATGGGCGCAGCCACCCCGATGTTGACACCGATCATGCTCACCCCGACCCGATAGCGGAATTCCCGAGCCGCCTTGCCGCTGGTCGTGAAGATGGATGTCGCGTTCGCGAAGCTCGAGCGATGAATCCGGTCGAGTGCGTCGTCCAGTGTTGCGGCATGCGTGACGGATGCCACGGGCCCGAAGATCTCCTCCGTCCCGATCGTCATGTCCGGCTCGACTCCGTCGAACACCGTCGGTCCCACGAACTGTCCCTTGGGATACCGCGCGACCTTTGCCGCTCTCCCGTCCAGCAGGAGTCCCGCCCCCTCGGTCGCTCCCGCCTCGATGAAGGTCAACACCTTCTCCTTCGCGCGCGCTGATACGAGGGGACCCACGTCCACACCGTCATCGAGGCCGTAGCCGAGCTTGAGACTCTTCGCCGATGCCAGGAGCCGGTCCCGGAACGGCTCGTACGCCTCCGCCGTGGCCACCACCACGCTCCCGGCAAGGCATCGCTGGCCCGTGCACCCGAAGAGCGACTCGGTGATGTTGTCGGTGGCCTGGTCCAGGTTGGCATCAGGCATGACGATGATGTGGTTCTTGGCACCGCCGAGGGCCTGCACGCGCTTACCATGCTTCGAGGCTTCCTGGTACACGTACTTGGCCACCGGCGAGGATCCTACGAACGAGATCCCGGCAATGGCGGGATGCGCGAGCAACGCGTTGACCGCCTCCTTGCCGCCGTGGACCAGGTTCAAGACACCCGGAGGAAGTCCCGCCTCGTGCGCCAACTCCACAATACGGGTGGGCGAGAGCGGTACTTGTTCGCTCGGTTTCAGGATGAACGTGTTGCCCGTGGCGATGGCGTACGGCCAGAACCACAACGGCACCATCGCCGGAAAATTGAATGGAGTGATGCCTGCAAACACGCCCACCGGTTGACGGACGTACTCGCAGTCGATCCCCGCTGCCACGTCTTCAAGGGTCTTGCCCATCATCAGGGTGGGGATACCACAGGCGTGTTCGATATTCTCGATCCCGCGCCGGACCGAGCCGCGCGACTCGTGGAGGGTCTTGCCGTTTTCCTTGGTGACCGTCGCGGCGAGGTCGTCGAAGTGGTCCTCCATCAACGCCTTGAGCCTGAAGAGCACGCGAGCGCGAACAACTGGAGGAACCTCTCGCCAGGTGCGAAACGCGTGCTGCGCAGCGGCGACCGCCTGATGCACATCCGCCGCCGTGGAGAGCGGCACACTGCCAAGCCGCTCCGCCGTCGCCGGGTTCGTGACCTCCTGGAACTCGGTGGCGGATGATTCGACCCACTCGCCGCCAATGCAATTCCGCAGCGCATCTGCCATGGCACGCCATCCGGGAGAAGAGGACAGCCGGCCGACCGGCCGGCATGGGCTAACCTACGAACGGGCTTGGGCTTGTCAACGCCGTGCCGAGGACCTGACCGACGCAGCCGAGCAGGTGGGCACCCAGCCGGCACCTCGCGACGCCGGTTGCTCACAGCCCACCCGCGCATCGTGCCTATCGGTACGTGACCGCTATGCCAAAGTCGAAGACGCGATAGCGGCGGTTCTGAACGGCCACCAACACGTTGTCAACGTGGCCAAGGCTGCCCCGACTATAGTTGATGGCCGGCGTAAGCGAGAATCTCCTGCTAACAGACCAGTCGTAACCGACGGCGATTGTCTGTCCCCAACCGCTGCTTCCGAACTCATCCGGATCGTGGCTGGTGTAGATAGCGCGCCCCGCCCCGACTTTCAGGAAAACGCCGCGGGCGGACCAGGGATAGACCTGTGCGATCGCGAAGATCTGGCTTAGGCTCGCTCCCTTCGCAGGATCGTACAGGCCATAAGCCTCAACCAGCCAACCGTTGATCTGCGCACCGAGGCGAACGTGGCGATTCAGAGTGCCGCCCAGATTGAATGCCAGAGCGAAGGCGTCCTGCTGATTGTGCGGTTCCTGATCCGAGAACTTATCGAGCAACCCATACCCGAACTGCACGCTTGCCCAGAACCCTTTGCGTTCAGGTTTGCTCTGCGCCCAAGCTGGCGTACCTGCCATGAGGATAATGCTTAGGACAACCAGTACACGTCGGGCATGCATCGTCGGTTTGTGCTTCGCGGACTGTGCCGCCTTGGGCGCCTAACGGTCCGCGCTTACGCTGCGGGCGATCGGCCTGCGGCACAGCAGTATCATCGTTCCTCTATTCGGCATCGGTGCTCCCTCCGGGCTAGGAACCATACCCCCTGCGCGCCTGACAGCTTCAAGCGCTTGATGTTTCCGAGAAGTGCCCTCAAGGAGTAGCGTCTCAGAGATCGGCGAAGATCGTGATCCGTCACTCCAGGAGGGCACTCCCATGTGGTATTCCGGCATCGACCAACACAAGCGCGATTCCGTCATCACAACCCCTACGGACCAGACGGCCCGCTGGTCAAACAGGCACGCGTCCCGAACAGCGCCCTGCAGCTCGAACGCTACGTCACGCAGTTCCCCGGCCCGCATCGCGCGGTGGTGGAATCGACGGGGGCGTGGTACTGGCTCGCGGACACGCTCGCGGCCCTGGGCGTCGACCTGGTGCTCGCCCATCTCCTCGGCGTCCGTCTCAGGTGAAGGCATCACCTCGTAGGACATGACCGACGCAGCCGACCAGGTGGGGACCCAGCCGGCACCTCGCGGACCCTGAGCCACGGGGATCGAATCCCCGAAGTGTCGAGAAGACCGTGAAGCACCACCGCCAATCACCTCCTCCCTGACGTGGGCAGCAAGCGCCGGTCAGGCAGTTGCGCGGCCCGGATCGTGGCGATCGCCTCCGCGCCGAGTTGGCGCTCCATGCCCGGAGCCGTCCGTGTTCCGGTCGGCGCCCGGCGGTACTCATCGCTCGTGGCCCGTCGGTGTGCGGCCACCCGTGGCTCCCAGATTCTGGAACAGATTCAGGGTCACCGTCAGCAGGCTCGCCCCGCCGACATTCCGCACCATGGCGAAATGAGCTCCATCGGGTGCCACGTCGTATCCTGCGTGGGTGGGATCGGCCAGGTAGTCGGCGTTGGAGAAGAGCGGCGTGCGCCGCAGGACCTCAAAGGTCGTGCCCGCGCGGACCTGGGCCGCCAGCATGACCGGCCCGCTTCGGTAGAACAGCTCTCCTCCGCGGGGCGACCACATCGGTTCGGTGCCGCCATCGAGTGACACAGGATACCGCGCCCCCATGCCGGGGAACGGCCGAACATAGACTTCGTAGCGCCCCGATTCGTTCGACGCGTACGCGAGCCAACGGCCATCCGGAGAAAGGGCTGGCGCCACCTCATCGGCCGGGCTCTCGAGAAGCGGTGCAGGCTTGCGAGCGGCGTCCCGAGGGGAAAGCCACAGGTCCCGGCTGCCAGGACCGCCGACGGTTCGGACCACCATAGAGCGCTCGTCAGACGTGAAGAGCGTCTCCCACAGACTCCGATGGGGCCAGGCGAGCAGCGACTCGGCCGGGGCGCTCCCGTCTGCAGGCACCAGCCGTAGATCGACCTGCGCGCCGATCTGCCGCACGTACGCCACCCGGGTGCCGTCGGGGGTCCAAACGGGCCGACCGGCAAGGCTGTCAAACGACAGGCGAGTCAGCGCATTCTGGGCGGCGTCGAGGAGCCAGATCTCGCCCTCCAGGCTGACTGCAATCCGCCGACCGTCCGGCGAGAAGCGTGGATCGAGGAAGTTGCCGGACCGAGGGTAGAGGCGTTCGGCGCGGCCGCCCCGGTCCACCATCTCGAGCACGCGATCGGTGGTCGCCCGGCCCGCCGTGACGAGCAGCCCACCACGGGAGAGCGCCATCATGGCCCTCCCGGTCTGGCTGCGGGGAATCCCTTCGGCGACACTGAGCGGCTCCCCCCGGGCTTCGAGGCTGTTGGCATCGAAGTTCACGACCTGGGCCACGCCGTCGGGGCCGAGGTACACCAGGTGGCCAGTCGTGAGGTACACCGGATTCGTCCCGCGGATCTCCAGCGATTTCCCCGACCGCGTCCGCAGGTCGAGGACAGCCAGCTGCTCCACGCGGCCGCGCCGGACGCTGAACAGCACCCCGCGGTCGCCGGGCAGGCCGTGCGGTGTCAGGAACGTTTCCCCCGAATCGCTGGCGAGCAGGGTGGTGACCTCTCCTTTCATGGAGCACTGCCGCAGGCCGATGCCCGCGAGATCGGCAAAAACGATGACGTCGCTCTCGAGCCAGGTCATGTCGACGTAGCCGGGGACGTCGCAGACGAATTCCGGTGCCCCGCCAGCCACAGGCGCTCGATAGATTCCACGGCTACTCATGAATCCGACGGACTGTCCATCCGGCGAAAAGAAGGGCAGCGCTCCATACCTGCCCCCGGAGACCGGAATAGGGTCGAGTTGGTCCAGAGGTCGAAGGAACAGCTGCCGCTGAGTACTCGAGTCACGGCCGGTGTAGGCGAGCACGGTGCCGTCGGGGGAGACCGCCAGTCCGGAGCCTTCCTCCTCCACCCACGCTGCGTTCTCCGGCAGTCGAACGCTCAGCAGCTGGACCGCTGGGGGCGATGGCGCGGGCCTGGGCCGGAGCCGATCGAACGCGATGAAGCCCACGGCCGCAACGAGGAGGGCCCAGGGCAATCGTGCGGTCGCGCCAGGGCGCTGCCACGTGGCAGCGCCGGATACGGCGCCGCTGGAGACGAAGGACGGATTCCCCAGCGCCGCCGCGAAATCGGCCGCGCTGGTAAACCGGTCCGCCGGCAACTTCTCCAGCGCCTGGAGCACGGCCGCTTCGACATTCGGAGGAATCGACCTGCGCTCAGCGCGCGGTGGGGCCGGGTCGCCGGTCATCACCCTGGCGACGATCGCCTGTGCCGTGGGACCGGTAAATGGCGGCTCACCCACTAGCATCTCGTACAGCACGCAGCCGAGGGCGTAGACGTCGCTGCGCGCAGTGATCTCCCGCTCCCCCGTCGCCTGTTCTGGGCTCATGTACTGCGGTGTCCCGAGCGACATCCCGGTCTCGGTCATTCGGCTGCCGGCCTTGCTCGCTGCCAGCGCGATGCCAAAGTCGGCCACCAGCGCACTCCCGTCGTGCAGCAGGATGTTCTCGGGCTTGATGTCGCGGTGGATCACTTGCTGGTGGTGCGCGTAGTCGAGCGCGTCGGCCACCTCGGTCGTGATCTTTACCGCTTCATCGATCGAGAGTTGCGTTTCGCGGTTCAACTTCCCGCGCAACGTCTCGCCTTCTATGTAGGGCATCACGTAGTAGAGAAACCCGCCGGCCTCCCCGGAGTCGAACAACGGGAGGATGTTCGGGTGCTGCAGGTTGGCCGTCGTCTTGATCTCCTGGACGAACCGCTCGGCGCCGAGCACGGCGGCGAGCTCGGGGCGCAAGACCTTGATGGCGACCTTGCGCTCGTGCTTCACGTCCTGCGCCACGTACACGGTCGCCATCCCACCCTGCCCGAGCTGGCGCTCGAGCGTGTAGCGGTCGGCGAGGGCGGCCGTGAGGCGGTCCAGCAGGTCGGTCATGCCTACCTCACCACTCCAGATCCATCACCCAGATATCACTCTCGTATTCGATGATGTTGACATAGAGGTGCTCGGGACCCACGGCGGGGACGTATACGATCAGCGAGGGATCGTCGAGCACCACGACCATGGTCGCCTGCCCACCGTTGCTGCCGCCCCTGTCGCGCTGCCGCTGTCGTGCAGCGGCAGGATATGGGGGTGCTGGAGATTGGCCGTGACCTTGATCTCCTGCAGGAACCGCTCGGCCCCGATCACGGCCGCCAGCGAGTGGTTGTTGAACTCAGGCGAGGAGCGCGCTGACTCTCCTGATATGCCGCTATTACAATCCCGGGAATCCCACAGAACACGAAGCAGATTGCCCTCAGGAATGGACTCAAGAGCTCAGCGGCGAGGGCTTCGCCCTGTCGCTGTTCGGCCATCACCACCTCGGTGAAAGTCTCCAACTCGGCCGGATCTCTGGTGACCAAGATCTCGCGTACCACCTGCACGGCTTCCGGGCGATAGTCCTGGCTCTCCACCACAATGCGAAGGAGGTCCTCGGTGGACCAATCCCGGTGCTGGTTCCGCAGTTCATCCAGACTGCGCCCGCTCACTCTAACACCATCGAGATGAAGAAATGAACGCCATGTCGCCGCCTAACGGACAGGGTTTAAGCTGCGGCGCGGCCGTCATAGGTTCAAGGCTTCGCCAGGCCGGTGGGCCGCGCCGGGATCTTCCCTCGGTTTCGTAGACACCCATGTTCTACGCTGCGCATGACTCGTAGTCAACTGGCGACTGGTACCCCAGCGCGAAGTGCAGGCGCCGGTGGTTGTAGTAGCGCACGTAGCGTCCCAGCTCGTGCCGCAGCGCGGTCTCGGTCGCGAAGCGTGCGCCGTGGATGACTTCCGCCTTCAGCGAGTGGAAGAACGACTCGATGTG
>Ga0224497_10000025_pt1 | contig 139543 bp, 122 predicted proteins | sample SF_Jul11_sed_USG_4_FD_167970 | JGI IMG/M metagenome (GOLD analysis project Ga0224497, IMG submission 167970) | Sediment microbial communities from San Francisco Bay, California, United States - SF_Jul11_sed_USGS_13 | ecosystem: Environmental > Aquatic > Marine > Sediment | place: USA...
GCATGCAAGTCAATGCCGCCGTACAATTTGTTCATGGCTCCTCCTTTGGGTTGGGAAGGTGGGAAGACGTTGGAATGCCTCTCCACTGTACCGCCCACTTGAGGAGCCTGCTAGATGTATATCAGGTCTGTTGTTGTAATATTTGACTCTCGATGCGTTGTAGTTTGCGGTGGAACGATTTTTCACTGTCTCGTTTCCTGCGAATGTGGGTTGGGCTTTCCCCAGGATACAGGACACCGAGTGAATGAAAATTGGACTTGCTTCATTTCTGTAGACATTCAGCCTTGCACTGTGGGGCTTGTTCGGATCGGCTGTGACCCACCTGCGCAATCTTCAATTTTTTGCAAATCAACCCAACGATTGGGTTTTAGGCAGGCTAGGGTTTTCGGGCTAATGCGAGGCTGATGAGTCGGTCGGGGTCGGTATACCATTTGACCATTTCAAATCCGGCAGTGCTGAGTAAGTCCTCGGCCATCGAGTGATCATATTTGGTGCTAAGTTCGGTGCGAATTTCTTCGTCTTGTTTGAGTGCGATGGAAAGATCAAGATCTGGAATGCTCAGGGTTTGATCTTGGGTCGATCGCAGCCACATTTCAATCCGATGATCTTTTGGATTGTAGCGCGCGACATGGTCGAAATTGGCTGAATCGACTTGAGCCCCGAGTTGGTTTCGAAGGACTCGGAGTATATTTTTATTAAATTTTGCGGTGATGCCTTGTTGATCATTGTAGGCAGATTCTAGACGGCCGGGGTCGGTTATGAGTTGAACACCTAATAAGAAAAAATCTCCTGAGGCCATTTCGGTATTGACGGCTGTTAAAAAATCTTCAGCGGCGATGGTTGGAAGATTGCCAATCGTTCCACCCAGAATAACGACCAATCGTTTTCCGCCCTCGGGAATATGTTCGAGGTGGACCAAAAAGTCTCCAGCAACGCCATGGATTTGAAGACCAGGGTATTCCTGCACGAGTTCTTCTGCAACTCGGCGAACAATCGTTTCATCGACATCGAATGGCACAAAATACTGTAGTTGGTCAGCCTCTGCCATGGCATCCAACAAGACGCGTGTTTTTGTCGCGGCCCCAGAACCTAATTCGACAAGTTCTTCAGCACCACTCAACGCGACAATTTCGTCTGCCCATCTGACGAGTAGTTTGTGCTCAGTGCGCGTTTGGTAATATTCAGGCAACTCACAAATCTGCTCGAAAAGGGTCGAGCCCCGTTCATCGTAAAATAATTTGGAGGGCAAGGTTCTGGGATTGGCAAGGAGGCCGGTCTTCACGATATTTCCAAGAGTGTCAGGGTGTTCTTGGGTAATGGGTACGTCAATGGTAATCGATGCCTCAGTTTTTGAATTCATGCACTCCTCCTAGTTCGAGAACGGACAAATAGCGTTAGATCAGTACGGTTTGTGATGAACGCGTCAGATACCTGTACTACTACAAATAGCCCCTTAAACATGAGAAGGGAAAAGGAAGAATGAATTGGATGGCACGAGGCAAGTATGAAATATCGTATAAGTAAAACCACTATACCGATCATTTTCATTCTATGCAACCAATGTGGTGATTCCATCTATTTGTCAGAATACATGAAATGACAGAGAGAATATTCAATCGTTGATTTATTGAGAAGCTTCTAGTCCTCTTGGTCGAACGAGTTGTTCAATCCAACTCAGCAGGGCGTCAACAGCAAGTGCCAGGATTGTGGCCGGTAAAGCCCCAGATAAAATCAAATTCACATCTGCCAGCTGAAGCCCTGCGACAATAGGAACCCCCAGTCCTCCAGATCCGATGAAGGCTGCTAAGGTTGCAGTTCCCAGCGTCCAGATGGCTGACGTGCGAATGCCAGCCATGATGGTAGGTGCAGCCAAAGGAAGCCGAACTGATCGGAGAATTTGCCATTCTGTCATGCCGAGTGCCCGTCCGGTTTCCACCACGTTTGGCGCGGCATCCCGTAACCCTGAAAAAGTGTTTCGAAGAATGGGAAACAGGGAATAGATCCATAGCGCCATGATGGCCGGCAAAGTGCCCACACCGAATAATGGAATCATGAAGGCTAGGAGTGCAATTGAAGGGATGGTTTGAGACATGCCGATGATCCGTATCATCGTTTCCGCTCCTTTCCGCCATCGTTCTAATACCAGTCCGACAGGAATCGCCAATGCAATGCCGAGCAGAAGCCCAAGCCCGGCTAACCCCAAGTGTTCCCCTGTTCGAACGGCCAATGTCCCGCGTATATTCCACATGTAGACAAACAGGGATTGGGAGTTCTGCTGTTGGCTTGATGTTGGAGAAGGTTTGAAATCCATTAACAAGTGGAGGTCCTCCAACATCTCGCGGGCGACACGGGTGACAGGCTGCCCTTGTTCTTGAACCTTGAGATTCCATTTCCGCATACGTTCGGGAGTGAGCGAATTGGTCAATAAACTAATTACTGATGCCAGTTCAGGATATCGTTTGAGCGTTTCTCCCCGGACGAGCGCCGTAGCATCATAGGGTGGGAAAAAACGCTGGTCATCTTCTAGTATGAGAAAATCGTAAACAAAAAGCCGTCCATCGGTGGTGTAGACGTCCAAGAGATCAACATCACCGTTTGCGGTGGCTTGGTATTTCAAGGTTTCTTGCATCCCTACGACTTCTTTAAATTGTAAACCATACTTCCCTTGCAAGCCAGGGAGTCCATCTTGGCGCTCGATGAATTCATACCCGAATCCAGCTTTGAGCGTAGGCGCGATTCGAACTAAATCGGAAATGGTTCGAACGCCCAGAGCCTCGGCGCGGTCACGACGAAGTGCCAGGGCATAGGAATTATCAAACCCCAGCGGGGCGAGCCACCACAAATCCCATTTTTCCAAAAATTGCGCTCTGACCTGATTCAGAACCGCGCTGGGTTCGTTCATGGGAACCTCACCCAGTATCGTGACGAGGCCCGTTCCCGTATATTCAGGATAAAGATCGATGCCACCTGTCCTTAAGGCTTCGAAACATACTTGGGTGCCTGCCAATCCCAGGCGGCGAGTCACATTCAGATGGGTTCGGGATTCAATGAGCTGTGCGAACAATTCTGCCAACAGGCGGTTTTCCATGAAATTTTTAGAGCCAAGGGTAATGGTGTTTTCTGTTGCTGCAGAGAGAGGGGGGGGGCCAACAGGTAGTGAGAGGACCAGCAGAAAGCACGTGAAAAGTTTTTGAAGGGTAAAATTCAAAGGGGGCATGGAAATCCGACTTCTTTAGCTGACATTACGCGGGTTCATGAGATTCGATTAACGATTGGACGTATGGCGTTGCCGGGTTTTTCAACAGTTCCTGGGATGTGCCCACCTGATGGATTCGTCCTTCTTTGAGAACCGTGATCCGGTCGGCCAGCTTAAAGGCTTCTGAAATATCATGGGTAATGACGACCATGGTTTTGTGGAGTTGCGTTTTAAGGGAGAGAAATTGCTCTTGCAGTTCATGTCGAGTGAGGGGATCTAAGGCGCCAAATGGTTCATCGAGCAAGACGATAGGCGGATCAGCCGCCAAGGCCCGGCTGACGGCTACTCGTTGGCGCTGTCCGCCGGATAGTTCAATGGGGTAACGATCAGCGATCTGCTTTGGATCCAAATTAACAAGCGGCAACAGCGTGTTCATGCGCCCAAGTTGTTGATCGGCCGTCCATCCTAATAATTGAGGGACCAAACAAACATTGTGTCGAATCGTCCAATGAGGAAACAGACCCCCATCTTGAGGGACATAGCCAAGTCTTCGACGAAGGGTAATGGGGTCCTGGTTTTTTGCGGGTTTGCCTTGAATGAGTATGGTGCCTGACGAAGGCTCAATAAGCCGATTGAGCAATCGCAGAAGTGTAGTTTTCCCGGATCCACTTTCACCAATGAGGGCCATGGTTTCGCCCTGTTTGACGCTCCAGTCAATATCCTGAAGCGCATAGGTGCCGTCCGGAAAACGTTTGTTGAGTTGCCGGGCTTCAAGGTCCCAGGTGCGTGTCACGGGGATTTCCAACGAGGTTGTGAGGAGCAATCCTCAATTCAACTGAAGTTATTTGTGAGCAGAGCTGTAGTCTCAGGCCAAACCGTTGTTTGCAGAATAGCAAGGAACGACAATCGTGGCTACCCAAGAAAGCAAAGTAGCCTAAAGCCGAGATGATGTTTCTGGAAGATAGTTTTGCTCACATGTTGAAAATGTTCATGTGAACTTTTCGAATGCGTTTAATTTCGGTATAGTACTGGCAGCCCCATATGGGGCTATTTTATTTGTATTCATACTTTTTATTCTTCATTTAGTTGCGTATTCATAAGTGAGGTCCACGATGACGACACAATGTTGTAGTCTTCAACAGGAATTGCAGGAAGCAAGAAGACGGACGGACAGTTTGTTTGCGTTGATCAGTCCGGATGCCATGTATGCTCGCCCAATTCCTGAACGGCATAGGCTGATTTTTTATTTAGGGCATCTCGAAGCCTTTGATTGGAATCAATTGTGTCGTTGGACGTTAGGCAAGCCGGCCTTTCATTCTTCCTTTGACCAATTATTTGAGGCGGGAATTGATCCGGCCGTGGGCACTGCTTCCACCGATACTCCTTCTGATTGGCCCTCTATTCGAGAAGTGGAAGGTTACAATTCACGAGTCAGGCAAGAAATCGATCAGGCCTTAGAACAGGTACCCGAAGAGATGGTGCATGTGGCGATTGAACATCGCCTCATGCATGTGGAAACGACTGCATATTTATTGCACCATTTGGACTCTTGTGAGAAACAGGCTCCACCTTCCGCACGAATTTCTTTCAATGAACAGGTACTTTATGAAGAGATGGTGGAGATCCCAGAAGGGTCGGCACACTTAGGTCGTTGTCGTGAGGAAGGGTTTGGTTGGGACAATGAATTTGGGGAACATGAAGTCTTTGTTCCGGCCTTTGCTATGTGCCGACATAAAATTACCAATGGGCAGTATCTACAATTTGTGAATGAGGGTGGAGCGCTCCCTGCACTTTGGAAACGTCAAGGCGAACAGTGGATGCTAGAGACCATGTTCCAACAGGTACCGTTACCGCTCTCGTGGCCGGTCTATGTGACCTATCGCCAGGCACAGGCTTATGCAGATTGGAAAGGGTTGGCCTTGCCAACTGAAGCACAATTTCACCGTGCGGCGTTTGGCACACCTGCCGGTGTCGATCGGCAGTTTCCTTGGGGTACTGATTCTGTCAGCGAAACTTTTGGAAATTTCGATTTTCATTCTTGGGACCCTAAGCCAGTCACGGCTGATCCACAAGGTGCCAGTGCGTTTGGCGTCGCTCAACTGGTCGGCAATGGCTGGGAATGGACATCGACCCTCTTCCATCCATTTGAAGGCTTTCATCCGCTAGCAACCTACCCTGGTTACTCCGCGCGATTTTTTGATCAAGATCATTATGTGGTGAAAGGCGGCGGACCGCTGACCGCTGGCCGGTTATTGCGAAGATCGTTTCGGAATTGGTTTCGACAAGGGTATCCTTATGCGCACACCAGTTTTCGTTGCGTCAAGGTCTAAATCGCCAGTTTTGCAAAGCAGTGGCTCCGTCGGACACCTGAATGTTGAGCCACCACTATCACCCCGTTAATTTCGATTATCCTACGAATCCCCTCTCACTTTCATGAGCGCTCACTCTGCTTTCTACGATCCCCGTCGCTGGTGGGCAGATCTAGCAGGTGTGTGGCAGGACACGCGGCTGATTGTGGTGACCGCTCAGATTGCGGCCATTTATGCAGCTATTCTGATTCCGTTTAAAGCGGGCATTCCTATTATTCCTGGATTTGTGGAATTGCGCCCGGCCAATGCGATTCCCATTGTCGCATCCTTATTGTTTGGCCCTGCGGCCGCATGGGGTGCAGGCATCGGCAATATTATTGGGGATTGTTTCGGGACGTTGGGCCCCGCCAGTCTGTTTGGCTTTTTGGGGAATTTTTTCTTTGGGTATATTCCTTATTTAATGTGGGGGCAATTGGGATGGTTGTCGTCGGGACAGTTACCGATGGTGAAGTCGTGGCGGCAAGGTTTGGAATATGGATTGATCTGCGTGGTGGCTTCCGGAGTCTGTGCGGGCATTATTGGGTGGGGTGTGGAGCTGTTGGGCTTGCTTCCATTTATCGTTTTAGCCCCTGCGATTTTTTTCAATAATATCGTGATGGGATTGTTTTTGGGACCACCCTTATTAGGATTTCTTTACCCTCGTGTTCAACGGTGGCATTTACGATATGAGGACATCCGCCCGTCTTTTGTCCCTTCTGAGCAGGGGGCTGATTTTTACCAGACTTCTACTTCAGAACATGATGCACTGAATCATGGTGCGGAGGCACAGACCAATGTGCCTCTCTTAGCCTGCCGAGAATTTTCCTTTTCCTATGCGACTCGTACAACACCGGCACTTCGGAATATCACGTTTACCATTGACCCTGGTGAATTCGTTATGTTGTTAGGTCGTAGCGGGTCTGGCAAGTCTACCCTATGCTATGCCTGTAATGGCCTGATTCCACATATGATTCCTGGCGCATGTTCCGGTGCGATACAAGTATGCGGTGAAGACACGCGGGCTTTGCCTGTTTGGAGACGAGCGGAGCAGGTGGGATTAGTGTTTCAGGATTTTGAAACTCAACTGATTGGCACAACGGTCGGGGCAGAATTGCGGCATCCTTTGGAATATCGTGAGATCCCTCTCACGTTTCATAAAATGAACGGACGCATGGCCCATGCTCTGAGTTCCGTGGGTTTGGATGTCGATCTTGACCGTGATCCGATGCGGATGTCGGGAGGACAACGTCAACGGCTGGTGATGGCTTCCGTTCTGGTGCAGGAACCGCCACTTGTCATTTTGGATGAGCCCAGTTCAGACCTGGATCCGGTTAGTCGCACGCAATTGCGACAGACGTTGCGGCGACTGCGAGACGACGGGTTAAGCATGTTGATGACTGAGCAGGATCACGACGATCTTCAGTTGGCTGATCGTGTCATTGTACTCGATGAGGGCAACATTGTCTGGGACGGCCAGCCCGCGATGTTGTTGCGTGATCCAGATCTGATGAGACAGCGAGGCATCAGACCTCTAGCCTTAACGGAATGTTTTGAGAATCTTGGATGCGATCCGCTCCCGCTCACACTCGAAGAAGCTTGGGCGTGGACAGAGAAATTACATCTGATATTAGATCCTCCAGCAGAAGTGGTTGATGATTCGGTGCGGATTGGGAAGCCCGCGTCTTCCCGGGATGGTCCAACAGATCCGATTATTCAAATCGAGGACGTGAGCTTTCGGTATGAGGAAGAACCCGTTGTTCAGGATATTACTTGTATCATTTATCCCGGAGAGTTTTTGGCCTTGCTAGGCGCCAATGGGTCAGGGAAGAGCACCTTGGCGCGCCTGTTGAACGGACTTCTCGTTCCAATCCAAGGGCGGATTTTGGTGGATCATTTGGACACCAGGATGACCTCCATGAACGAATTGGCAAAGCGGGTTGGCGTGGTTTTTCAAAATCCCGACCATCAAATTTTTGCGGATTCGGTGTGGGATGAAGTTGCCTTTGGGGCCAAAAATTTGGGGTATTCGCAAGAAGAAATTGCCATTCGGGTTTGTGAATCGTTATTAGCTGTCGGATTTCCCGTTGAACAGAGTGGTAGCTTAGATCCGTTTTCTTTGCGAAAAGGGGAGCGACAACGGGTGGCGGTCGCCTCGATCCTTGCCACACGACCAGCCATCTTGATTTTTGATGAACCAACCACAGGACTGGATGCGCCAGAAACTGATCGCATGATGACGATGATCCGTGACTTACACAGAGACGGGCATACGATTGTGATGATCACGCATTCTATGCGATTGGTGGCCGAGTATGCTCAGCGGTGCCTCTTGATGGAAAGGGGAAGAATTGTCGCCGATGGGTCCCCTCGAGATATTTTTCATGATTCAACCCTTGTTAGCAGGGCATCGTTGGAAATTCCTCCCGTTTCCCGATTTAGTCAACGATGGGGGTATACGTTATTAACCGTCAATGAAGTCAAAGCTTCTCTGAAGCCAAGGACGTGATGACAGTTTCGCTATACTTAAATTACAAAACTTGGGTGCATCGGTTAGACGGGCGCACGAAGATCCTTGTCGTATTGGGATTCTTTTTGCTGGCTTTGTGCTTTTCGCATCCAGCCTATTTGCTGAGTGTGTTAGCTTTAGTGTTGATAGGTCTAGGTGTGGCTCAAGCAGGAGTGAACGTGAGGAAAATATGGGCTCTCGCGGCCTTGCTGGTGTGTTACAGCATCATATTATGGCCATTTTTTGTAGAGGGAAAGACTCCCGTACCAATATTTCATGTTCTTGGAGTGACTTGGGAGGGATGCATGTTTGGCCTCGGGATGGGGATTCGGTTGCTCATCATGGTGTGGGGAGGTGTGTGGTTGCTTTCTACGACGACAATTGAAGAGTTAACTCAAGCTTCTCAACGTCTTGGGCTGCCTTCCCGCGTTGGGTTCACATTTTCTCTGGCCTTCCGATGGGTGGGGATTCTTCTAGGGGCGGGAGTTGGGGTGATTCAAGCGCAACGTTCACGTGGGCTGGATATCTCTTCTGGATCTATCATTGAACGTGTTCGCAAATATGTACCCCTGGTCGTGCCGCTCATTGGGCATGCTCTTCGGCAAACGAACTTGTTAGCCATGGCTTTGGAGTCTAAAGGATTTCACCCTACTGTGCATCGTTCTTGTCTTGTGACGGGAAAAATGCAAAGGCCTGATTATGCTGTTTTGATCTTTTTAGGCTTTACAATCGGGATGAGTGGCTGGATGCGCTGGCAGGGAATTGGAACTTTAGAAATCGGATTTTGATAGATGGTTATGGAGCGAAGGGAAAAATGATGGCCCCTTCAAACAACTTGAAGGGGCCATCATGAAAAAGGAAATAGTTAGGGCATTATTTCTGTTGTTTGCGAAACCTCCAGGCCCCTAAACCTACAAGCCCAGACCCGAACAAGACCATGGTCGATGGTTCAGGGTTTTGAACGGTGACACCTTCAGGATTTCCTTCAAGAAAGTCTGATTCGTTGGGCGATCCCCCCAATATTTCGCCCTTAACTACGGTATTTTCTGTTTCGGTATTACTAAAGAAAAAAACCAGGTCATTATAATCTCCGTCTCCTCCACCAAGCAGGTCTTCAAACCCAACTTGTAAAGTATCCGTCCCAACACTTTCAACCATTGCATGAGCAATCCCGTCAATGTTGTTGGCCCCTACCCCGGTAAAAAATATATTACCAGTATTCTGGACCTCTAATCGAAAACTTAATTCGGTTCCTGCATCAAAGCTGCCAAGATTAATCGTGCTCCCTGCAGCGGCTCGGTTTGAGAAAAGAGCCGTTTCGCCAAAATAAAGGGTACTGGTATACCCAGCATCACTGCCACCAAATGTGACCGTAACATCACCTGTATTCTGAACAATTAAATTTCCTCCTAATATTCCCGTGGCTTGAGCCATAGAGGGGAGAACCAAAAAACTCACAATCAATGAAAGGGGTAAAAAAATACCAGTTTTTGTGTTTAAGTGTTTCATTGTTGAATCCTCCTACTCCAGATAGGGAGCCCTTCATCCGGCAAATGCCATTTTGTAATTCTAGTGGCTTTCTGCTTTAGCCTGTAATTCCTATTGAGAATGTTGAATTTACCAACAGATTCCAAATTCTCTGGAAATACCGAAACGCAATTACAAGGCCAAAATTTTGTGGTAACCGTAAGGGTAGGATATTGGATAAAATCGGAGGAGGTTGGTGAGACTTGATGGAAGTTTTTTTTATTTACAGGCCCCTTTCTCAATTTGAAAAAGGGATCATCTGAAAAGGGCTTTGAGGATGAATGTAAAAAATGGGGACATGGGAATTTATGAAAATGGGAAATATGAGAGAGAACTCACAGAATTTCTTAAGACGGGACAGATATCCTAGTCAGGAATTTTTCCAGCAAAAAGAAATGTGACGAAGGGAGAGAAAAATGAAAGAAGCGTTTCTAACTGAGAAGGGAAGACATGTATAGGTTGCCGGACAGAAAATTTGAACAGGGATTAATTATTGACTAAAACGTGGGAGCCAATAATTGGCAGAAGAGCGGAAGGCTAACCTAAAACAGGAGCTTGTGAGCAAGAATATTCCTCTTCGGCGAGGGCGACAAATTTTGAGATATTTTTAATGCAGCGACCGCAACAATTTTTCTTATCATTCAATTCCAATGCGGAGGCGAGTTTTTTGGGGCAAGTTACTCCTGCTTTTCCCAGCTCCTGAACATCAGATTCTCGAATGCCTTTACAGATGCAAATATACATGGTTTTGTATTTTTGGAATAGGTAATTCGATAATGATAATAGTTCTCAACTTTAAATAATCTTACTATGAAGATCGGGCCCTGTCAAGAGAAGCAGTTTTTTGCGTAACTATATGATAATAAACATTTTATTGAGAATTTTTTGGAATTGATATTGATTGCTTTTTTTTCATATTTGTCCTTGCTCCATGGGAAAAATGAAGAAAATATCTTGATGATTGGGAGTCTGGAGCATTAAATGAAAAATTCCCCTTGGCTCAAAGACCGGTCCGGAAGTGTGGAACTTCGTATCCATTGTCAACCACGAGCCTCAAAAACAGAAATTGTTGGAATCCATGGGGAATCCCTCAAAATTCGTCTTGTATCGCCACCAATAGAAGGTGAGGCGAACTCAGAGCTATTCAGGTTTCTGTCACGGTACTTTGGTGTTTTGCGAAAAGAAGTCCTGAATCTATCGGGAAAGGGTGCTAGACAAAAGAGGGTCTTGATAAAAGGAAAGACTGTTCAAAACATTCAAGATCGTTTAATCCCCACGGTAGGATAATTGATTTTTAGTAGTTTTCTAGAAAAGCCGGAGTGAAAAGAGGTAGTGAGAATGGTCAAATCTGGTCCAGGGCACATCCTGACCTTACTTCGGAATTGGTTTACAAGCCCCTAGGGCACTTTTATAATGCCCAGCCTCTTTATGAAGTATTGAGGCTAAGTATGTTTGCTAGTGAATATTAAGAAAAGAAATCTTCTTTTACCAAAACGATCTTTTTAATTGTGATGTCTCAACAATCTCAACCCCATAATAGATTTGAAGAAATCTTAAACGACCGGCTTGATCGGACTACCACTCAGAACTTGATCAGCCAATTGGCTGAAATGCAACGTCAGGGCCAGGTTTTAGAATTATTGGTTGAATTGGGAGAGATTTCCTCCAAAGTGCAGGGCGAGGCGGTTTCGGCTTTAGGCGAGTTAGGACGACGGGGATGCCTTGCGAGTGTCGTCTCCTGGCTTGATCTTGGCATTACGCTGGCACAAGCCACCGGTGCGTTAGGTCTTCGATATTTTAAAGAAAGCCCTGCCATTCTTGGATTTTTCGGGGAAGCACCTCAAAGAGAAAAACTCCTTGCGCAGGTTTTGGAATTAGCTGATGAGCCTACCGATTCTGCCCCACAATGTGCGTATGAATGGTTTAAGGTCCTACCCCAATTGGCTCAAGACCATTCTTTGGACGATTTACAACAATGGGCCTTTTTAGGAATGGAGTTGGCAAGGTGGAACTATGTCTTAGGAAATGAATTTTTCCGTGAGAGCCCGGGGATTGCCAAGGCCATCCCCTTGGAGGGAGCGAAGGATTGGATTGGGTTCGGAATGAAATTGATGGTCCAAAATAGTTTGGGGAAGCCTGACTATGTTGGAACATTAGAGTTTTTCAGAACCAGTCCTAGTCTGTTTTTAGAGATTGCCGAACTGGAGGTCAAGCAGTGGGTGATCGATTTCGGGTCAAATCTTGCTGGCCGGTCTCCTGAGCAAGCTATCATGTTTTTAGCTGAAGCCCCAACCATTCTGGCACGTTTACCTTCTCAAGAATGGAAAATCCGTGTGCTGAAATTTGGGATGTTGATTCTCGATCACGACCCTGATACGGCTCTGACCTATTTCCGCCGGGTCCCTGATGTTGTGGGATTGCAGAGTCCCTCAGAAGATCCCACGGTGTTCGACGCGTGGTTCCGCCAAGGGATGGAGGCGTTGGAATATAGCCTTGAGGCAGGCCGGGCATTTTTTGGTTTGGAAACAAAACAAGCCTGTGCTGTGGTCGAAGAAGCGCTGAGTGGCGTGTCTCTCCGACAGGTGGCTCGGTCCCTAAAGATGTTTGCTATGGCGCTGTGTGGTCAAGAGGTCATCTTGGAACCACTTCCGGAAAGTGGTGCCTTGTCGGATCAGCAGGTTGAGAATACGGGCCAGGAACGCGCGCAATTGAAGAGGGAAAACTTCACGATATATCTCCCACTTATAATGAAGCGATCACCGACACCAGAGGGCAATCGCCGCTGGTATTCCGTCATGGTGGCACATGAGGTCGGTCATGTGGAGTTTGGGACCTATCAGGTATCTAACGAGGTCTTACAACGTGTGGCTTTGAATGTGAAAGCCCGATTTAAAGAATCAAAAAATACTCCGGCCTACCCTATCCGGACATTAGGAGACCTGTTCCGTATTTATCCGCAATCCCGAATCATTCGAGATTTATGGGAGATTGTGGAAGACGCCAGGGTCGATTTTTTGCTCAAACAGGAATATCCAGGATTGCAAGATGATCTCGTCATCCTGACAAAAGAGGCCATTCAGACTCGCACCTTGTCGCATGGCATGACGGCCAGAGAAATCGTCCTAGATGCGTTGCTCTTGTATTTTTCGGGGTTGACCAAAAATGATTTTTCCCGGCCCGGTCTTCAAGAGGTGATTGATGAAGTGTGGGCTATTGCACGAACCATTCTTCGACCCAGTGCTACGGTGGATGATGGAGTGGTGCTCGCCGATCGTCTGTACCAAGAATTGGAAGCTCGGATCGGGACGTTCACCAAAGATCAAGAGGAGGAACCTCGGGAAGACCTTTCCGAGGAGACGGCCGTTTCTGAGACGAGACAACAACATGATGCGGTTGAACATCTGGAGGATGACTATCAACCCGTCCTTAATTGGGAGTTTAGAGGGGTGTTAAATCCAGAGCATGTTCAAGCTGAAGGTCAGCAACATTCGGAACAACAAGCGCCGAGCACACAAACAGGTGGAGGATCCTCAGAAGGTCTTGGAGGGACTTCATCCTTAGGTCCACGGCAGCCATCTCCTTCTTCGAAAACAAAAATGCCACCAAACCCTCAAAGACCTCTCTTTGGCGATGCTCCTCTCCAGCAATGGTTTCAACCCAATCTGCATCCACAAGATGGACGTCATGGCATTTCATTGGGAAGAGGGAAGTATCTATACGAAGAGTGGGATGGAATAATTCGGGATTATCGTCCCCAATGGTGTCGAGTCGTCGAACAAGCGGGCGTTGAGGGTTCCCCGGACTTTGTTGATGAAACGTTTCATTCCTATGGGCCTATGGTCCGATTAATTCGTCGTTACTTTGAATCGATTCGTCCCGAGGCTTTTCGACGACTGGGTCGACAGACTAATGGCGAGGAAATCGATCTGGATGCCTTGGTCAGTTGGATGGTCGATCGGCGTCAAGGAAAGGAACCATCGGATCAGGTCTATACCACTCGTCTGAAACATGATCGTCAAGTGGCAGTGGCCTTTCTTGTCGATATGAGTGGGTCAACCGGTCGTCAAATTGGGTCTCGCTCACGACCGGTCATTGACATTGAAAAGGAAGGCTTATTATTACTGTCAGAGGCGCTTTCGGCCATTGGAGATCAATATGCCATCTATGGGTTTTCCGGGCAAAGCCGGGAGTCTGTCGATATTCATGTTCTCAAAGATTTTGATGAGCGGTCTGGGGGACGGACAGGGCTAAAGATCAGTGGCGTCAAACCCCGGAAACAAAATCGTGATGGGGCAGCCATACGCCATGCCACCCATCGGCTTATGCAACAGGCTGCGAAAGTGCGGCTGCTAGTCTTGATCAGTGATGGGAAGCCGTTGGATGATGACTATGCTGACGAATATTCGTTGGAAGACACCAAAATGGCACTACGTGAGGCGCGGCTGAAAGGCATACACCCTTTTTGTATTACTATCGATCAAGCGCCAACGGATTATGTTAAACGAATGTATGGAGACATTGGGTTTTTAGTCATTGATGAAGTCGAGACGCTGCCGACCCGGTTGCCAAGAATTTATCAGCGGTTGACGGCGCAGTAAATTTGTAGAGGATATGAGAAAAACCCCATGACCGATTCCACTCGTGCTGACGTGCCACCATGGTTGTACAAGCTCTTTACCGGGCATCAATATCCCTATGTCCGGCGCCTTGCCAAGTTTGATAAGCCACGTCCGGCCGATGGCGAACGAACGGAGCCGAACCAAGACGAAATCAAGGAAAAGTTTTGGGAAGTGTATCCTCGCTGTACAGCGAAAATGTTGCAGGAAATCAAAACCGGCATGATCGTCGCGTTTAAAGAGTTAGGCGGTTATGAGGCTGGGACATATCAGGAATTTGTGGACCACCCTGAAGATTTTTTGGCTCGTGAATATGGCAAGAAAAAGATTAAAGTAAATTTTTATGACGGAGACAATTTTGTGTGTACGATTAATTTTAAAGTCGCAGGATGGACCAGCCATGACGATGATGAATAAGCTGCGGCTGGATTCTATAAGGGAATAGGTGAGGTTATGAGGCGAGTGAAAGTGACGGTGGTAGGTGCGGGCAATGTGGGTGGGTCGATTGCCCAACGCCTCGCTGAAAAGAATCGTTACGACATCGTGTTGGTGGATATTGTCGAAGGCATGCCGCAAGGCAAAGCGCTGGACCTCGTTGAAGCGGGGCCGGTCTGCGCCTATGACTCTGCAGTGATTGGTGCCAATAGCTACGAAGCGACGAAAGATTCGGATCTGATCATCATCACTTCCGGCATCCCAAGACGGCCAGGTATGAGTCGAGATGAGTTATTGGAAACCAATACCAAGATTGTTTCATCCGTTGTCAGAGAAACGGCCACACGGTCTCCAGAAGCCATTTTTATTATTGTTTCAAATCCGCTAGATGTGATGACCCATGTCGCTCATCGTGTCAGTGGATTTCCCAAAAATCGCGTCATTGGGATGGCTGGTGTCTTGGATTCAGCGCGGTTTCGCTCCTTCATCGCGGAGGCGTTACAGGTTTCGGTGGAAAATATTCACGCGATGGTATTGGGGGGGCATGGTGATTCAATGGTGCCACTCATTCGGTATACCACAGTTGCTGGTCGTCCCATCGATGAATGGCTCTCACCTGAAGCGCTCAAGGCCTTGATTAAGCGAACCCGGGAAGGTGGAGCAGAAATCGTGAATTTATTAAAGACGGGAAGCGCCTATTATGCACCGGCGGCCTCCGTGGTGGAAATGGTGGAGGCCATTACGAAAGATCAAAAGAAAATTCTCCCTTGCGCTACTTTGTGTGAGGGGGAATATGGCTTTAAAAATTTGGTCCTAGGTGTGCCTGTCAAATTGGGGTCTAATGGAGCTGAGGCGATTATCGACTATGCGCTCACCGCAGGTGAAAAGTCTGCCTTGGAAACTTCCGCACAGTCGGTTCGAGAATTGTGTGAAAAAGTTGATCTGATAATTAAAAAGACCTCCTGATGCGGCCCGTTAATCTAAGCGGGTTGTTCACAAAAACTGCCAATGAAGACTGTATCCGTGTATGCTTGACGACCTTAGAAACTCGTTCGTATAGTGATCCTGAGTGAAGGGGCGTCTATCAGAAAGATAGGTGGGGACCTCGCAAACGGTAGAATATTTAATGAGTATTCCCATACAGAAAATAGAGAAAAATAATGATTGATACCATGACACCTCGTATACTGCGGGAAATTCCTGGAGAAGCTTGGGATTCCGATTCCTATTGCCAACAGGGGGGCTATGAGGTTTGGAAACAATGTGTCACCAAATCCGATCCTCAAGCGATCATTGCGCAATTGAAAGAGGCACATTTGCGAGGACGTGGTGGCGCGGGCTTCCCAACTGGTTTGAAATGGGACAAAGTTTTCAATCATCGAGTTCAAGAGCGGTATTTTGTGTGCAATGCAGGAGAGCATGAACCTGGAACTTTTAAAGATCGTTATTTGCTGAGACACCATCCTCATCAATTATTAGAAGGGTGTTTGATTGCTGCGCATACGGTGAGAGCCAAGGAAGCCTATATTTATCTCAATCATGAATTTGCCGAAGAGAAAGCTATCTTTGAAAGAGCGAAGGAAGAGGCTCGAGCCAAAGGACTCTTGGGTGAAAACATTTTGGGAACCGGGCTTACGTTAGATATTGAGATTTTTGATGGCTATGGCAGTTATGTGGCTGGAGAGGAAACGGCCATGCTGGAATCGATGCAAGGGCGTCCCGCGCAGCCGAAGCAAAAACCGCCATTCTATCCCACTGAACATGGGCTCCATGGTAAACCCACACTCGTGAATAATGTAGAAACGCTGTCAAACATTCCCCAGTTATTACGAAATGGTCCAGGTTGGTTTCGAGAAGTTGGAACTAGTACCACACCAGGGACGATGTTGTTTTCTCTCAGTGGGGCTGTCAATCGATCGGGTGTGTATGAGTTACCGTTGGGCACATCTATTCGTCATTTAATAGAAGTGTGTGGGCAAGGGGTGCCTAATGGTCGTGGCGTCAAAGCTGTCTTCCCTGGTGGGCCCTCCTTTTCAATGATTGGAGCGGATCAATTAGATCTGGCTATGGATTTCGATTCGTTGAAAAAAGCCGGAACCGGATTGGGCTCTGCCGGTGTGATTGTCGTGGATGATGCCACATGCATGGTGGAACAAACCCTGAAGTTTTCGCATTTCTTTGAACGAGAGACCTGTGGTCAGTGCCCTCCGTGCCGAATTGGCACGGAGGAATTGGCCACGTTAATACGAAAAATTGAGGATGGGCAGGGCGAAGAAAAGGATTTGGACAAGTTGTTGCAAATTTGTGGGTTTGTCAAAGGCACTGGTTTTTGTACCTTAGTCACGGGTGCGGCGGTTCTCGTGCAAAATAGTTTGCGATTGTTCAGGCACGAATTTGAAGAGCATATCCGTTTAGGGCGATGTCCTCAAAAATCAGCTCCGGTTCCAGCTGGATAATGGACAAATTGAATGCCTCGAGTAACGTTTATCCATCCTGAGGGGAAAAGTGGTGATGTCCCAGCGGATCTTTCTCTTTTAGAGGCGGCTGAGCTGTTAGGCTTTCCCTTAAATCATGATTGTGGAGGGAATGCGTCCTGTACGACGTGTCGAGTCGATGTGGTGGCAGGGCTGGAAAATTTATCCGACATTGATTTTGATGAGCAAGATTTACTGGATCGAGAAGCCTTGATCGAACCGTATCGTCGTTTAGGATGCCAGGCTCGGGTGCTGGGGGATGTGATTGTTCAGGTTCCCGAGGAGAAGTGGGAAAAAACATCATTAGATCCATCTCAAGAGGTCGAATCCTCTTCTCAATAAAAACTTCGGTATATGTATAGCGACTAATTGTACGTTTCATCACGACAAACACTCTAATTCCCATCATTTAGCCTCTATGCCAGCGGTCACTTCAATAACTCGAACCTATATGTTCTGTGCAGCGCATCGCCTGCATACCGAGCAATTGCCGGATGATGTGAATCAGAAAATTTTCGGCAAATGTAATAACCTGAACGGCCATGGCCATAATTATACGATTCAGGTTACCGTCCAAGGGGAATTGAATACGAAAACGGGGCATATCACCAATGTGGATCAACTGGATCAGATTGTGCACGAAACCATCGTTACTCGATTTGATCATCAGCATTTGAATTTTGATCCAGCGTTTCAAAACCTCACCACCACCGGGGAAAATCTGGCCACGGTTATCTGGGATTTATTAGTGGATCGGATCCCCTCTGGCCGATTGGAAAAAATTGGAGTGGTCGAGACCCGGGACAACTTTTTTGAATATATTGGTGATTCAATTTCGTAAATTATTTCGGAATTCGTGACTACCAGCACGAGAGCATGGAGAGGAATGAAACAAAAATCCACAAAATCCAAAGCTGCCTCTAACCCGAGAAATATACGAAAGTTAGCGGATTCGGATCAGATTGAAATCGCGGCTCCGGCGGCGATCCAAGATATTGAGCCAACCGTTCGGAAATTACTCAGTCAGCTCGGAGAGAATCCTGATCGTAATGGATTGCAGGAGACGCCCAGACGGGTGGCCAAGGCTTTAACCTATCTCACGCAAGGGTATCATCAAGATATTGATACCCTGCTGAACGATGCTCTTTTCCCTATTCAATACGATGAAATGGTCATCGTGAAAGACATTGATTTTTACAGTCTGTGCGAACACCATTTGTTGCCATTTTTCGGGAAATGTCATGTGGGGTACATTCCACGGAAGCATGTTGTTGGTTTGAGTAAGGTGCCAAGAATTGTTGACATGTTTAGCAGGCGCTTGCAGGTGCAAGAGCGATTAACTGTGCAGATCGCCCACACTATTCAAGAAAAGCTCAATCCTCATGGTGTGGGTGTCGTCATGGAAGCGCGACATCTCTGCATGAGCATGCGTGGGGTGGAAAAGCAAAACACCGTTGCCGTCACGAGTGAAATGCTCGGAGTGTTTCGGAAACAACAACAAACCCGGGATGAATTTCTCAAATTAATCCGCCAGCGAGGGGGCGACGCCGACTAATTCAGTGAATGAATCTCGGTCTCGTAGAGACTAAAATTATTGGCTTCTTGACCTTCCTCACGGATTCCGCTTTAATTCCTTTAATAATTTATTCTCGTCGGTTTCTCTTCCCACGGATGGGCCAGGAGCGCAGGATGCGCCGGTATCATGGTTTCCCTTTTCTTGCGGTAACGAGTATTTCGATTGACATGGTGGGCAGGGCAGTAAGCCCACCAACGAATTCTGAATAAATCCTCTTTTCTTGCACGCCTGTTTTTGAGATCTGAAAAATTTTCCCCCCTCGTGCTTGAAATTTTAGCCCATTAGGAGTGGAGTTTTACCAGGAAAGTCTCCAAGGCCTGATTGAAGGCGGCTGGCTGCTCGAAATTGGAAAGGTGGCCGGCTTGAGGAATGGTCACGAATGTAGACCCGGAAATACGCTGGGCGAGGTATTGAGATTCGGCAACAGGTGTGGCTTGGTCGTCTTCGCCAACGATGACCAAGGTTGGGCAGGTGATAGTAGGAAGTAAATCGGTTGAATCTGGCCTAGCGGCCATAGCCACCAAATCGACGACAATTCCAGCCGTTGATGTTTGTAGAATCATCTGTCGAACCTGCTCCACCATTTCAGGACGGTGTTCCATAGTTGAAGGAGCGAGAAGCTTAGAAAGCATGAGGTCGGCAATGGCCGATGCCCCATCTTTGAACGCCACTTCAGCCATCGACTGACGTCCAGCTTTCTGTTCCTCACTATCCGCTGGTGCTCTGGTATCGGCCAAGACCATGGCTTTTACCCGATTCGCATAATTTCTGTAGATCGAAAAGAGGGTATATCCGCCCATCGACAAGCCCACAAATACGGCTTGAGCAATGCCGAGATGATCGAGCAGATGGATGACCTGTTTGGCATAATCGTCCAACGAATCATGCCATAGCACGATGTCGGATTCGCCATGTCCACCAAGGTCGAGGGTGATGACGCGATAGGTGTCCTGCAGGGTGTCGACTTGAGGCTGCCACATGGTTTTGGAAAGGGGAAACGCATGGATGAAGACAAGAGGGGTGCCGTTCCCTTGATCGGTATATCCGACTGTGACTCCATTAATAACAGCCTTCATCATTCCTTCCTTTTTTGTCTATAGTATTCTCATCGATTATTCTCGAGAGAGGAAATTAAAGAGCAATATCCTAGTTTCATTTGCGGGTGTATGGCCGGTGGTTATAGCATACTGAGAGTATAGAGGTAATCACGGAATCGGCTACCAGAAAAGCCTAGGGTGTAAGTGAATTGTATGGAATCTTTTAACTCACCGTCCCAAGAAGATCTTTTTCCGGTTCAGAAATCGTCCGCTAAACGACATGTCCCATTAGCAGAGCAGATGCGGCCGCTAGAGTTTGATGAGTTTGTTGGGCAGGAAGACATCTTGGCAGAAGATCAGCCGCTACGCATGGCCATTGAACAGGATTGTGTCCCTTCACTCATTCTGTGGGGGCCGCCGGGGAGTGGGAAGACCACGTTAGCCAGTTTAATCGCCAAAAAAACTCAAGCCACATTCGTGCCATTTTCAGCAGTACTCAGTGGCGTGCTGGAATTGCGCGGACTACTAAAGGCCGCCCAACAACGGCAACAAATTTCAGGTCAACGTACGCTCCTTTTTGTGGATGAAATTCATCGATTCAATAAAGCGCAACAGGATGCTTTTCTGCCCTATGTCGAACGGGGAGATATCACGCTCATTGGCGCCACCACCCAAAATCCTTCCTTTGAAGTCATTGCCCCTTTGTTGTCCCGATCCATGGTGGTGGTTCTGAAATCCTTAAACGGCGAGGCACTAGGAAATATCTTGAATCGAGCCCTTACGGATACGAAACGGGGGCTGGGGGCTTCACGCGTCACCCTCACTCCCGATGCTAAACAGCTACTGGTTGGATATGGTAACGGCGATGCCCGGTCCATGTTGACGGGGTTGGAATTTGTCGTCAGTCAATATGTCAAAAGCAAGAAGCCGACGACCATCGACAAGACGCAGGTCGAACAGGCTCTCAAACAAAAGGCGCTACGCTATGACCACGATGGAGAAGAGCATTACGATCTGATTTCCGCATTTATCAAAAGTATGCGTGATTCCGATCCTGATGGGGCGCTCTATTGGCTGGCGCGGATGCTGGAGGGGGGAGAAGATCCAAAATTTATTGCCCGGCGCATGATGATTTTTGCGTCAGAAGATATTGGGATGGCCGACCCACAGGGATTGCTCATTGCCTCGGCTGTCTTCCACACGGTTGAAGTGGTGGGTTTGCCGGAAGCACAGATCAATCTCGCTCATGGAGTCACGTATTTGGCCACCGCTCCTAAAAGCAACGCATCATACGCAGCTCTATTAGCTGCAAAGAAAGATGCGAAGGAAAAAGGCAATCTGCCAGTTCCCCTTCATTTACGCAATGCGGTGACCTCCCTCATGAAGGATCTGGACTATGGGAAAGACTATCGGTATGCCCATGATGATCCCAAAGGCGCTACACAGCAAATTCATCTTCCCACAGAATTAAAAGGCCGCCGTTATTACCGACCCTCAAGTTCTTCTCTTCCTTCTGATGAGGGAAAAAACCCTAATGCGCCCTGGTAATAATTCCAATTGATTGTTCAATTAGAAAAAACGGCCTTTTGAGGACTCAAATGCGGAATCCTCAAAAGGCCTTTACGATTGGATTAAACTATTGGGTTTGCCTCCAATAGTTTAAAAAGCAGAAAACTTAATGGCCTTTCTTTTTCTTGGCGTGGCCTTTCTTTTTCCCATGATCATCCCCGGCTTTGCCGTGATCGTCGCCAGCCTTGCCATGGTCTTCTCCTGCTTGACCATGTTCGCTCCCCTTGCCATGGTCTCCGGCTTTTCCATGATCTTCCCCCGCTTTGCCGTGTTTATCGCCTGCTTTGCCCTTGGCGATCGTGATGGGAGAAGGACTTGTAAAAATATCATTGGCCTGAACCACGCCTAATCCGAGAAACGAAATGCTGAATACACTTGCAACCACAAACGAAAAAAGTTTAGCCATTCGGGCTTTCCTCCGGTTAAGGGAAAAGATTAGATTTCCATTGTGCCCCTTTGAGGAACACATTCTGGAAATCACATGTCAAACACGATAAATCATACCAAGCCCTTGTCCAGTTTCAAGAGGCAAAAAAGATATTTTTGACCCCAGTTTTTTAAAGGGAAGGAACGGAGAAACGAGGGGCCCATCCGATCTAAATAGGAAGTGGGAAAAATGACGGAAAAAGAAATCTGTTAAGCGGAAGCCCCCACAATATTCCAAGAGTTGGTGGAGGGAACACGAACTTAGGGCCGAGCCAGCTTCAGGCACGTATTTCCTCAATCCCACGGCTAGTAGAGCGATCAGCCCGGATTGAGTAGAGGTCATACCCTCGCTTGGGTAGTGAAATACGGGGAAGGCACGGTGGGGTAGGTACGATAGATGTGGCGGAAGACATCCTCCGCTTTAACCTCCACATCCTCTTCGGCAAAGCAATCCACCGGCAAACCGGTATCCTCGCTCCAGAGGCATGTTTCAATGGCTTCGATATGTTCGAGTTGGGACATGTCGGTTCCGGTTCTCGTTAGGGAAGGTTGAAAAAAGTCGCCAGACGTTCGTCAACGTCTCCTTGATTACACGCGGGTTTTTGGGCGGTTTAAAAAAAGGCCTCTGGATTCTGTGATCCAGAGGCCGATTGGTGGAGGTGAAAGGACTAATGTTTCACGCTTTTCACACACGCTTGTATTCTCTGCCCATTATTCCCGATATCGGGACCAGAAGCTGGTCTTTCGGCCATGTTTCTCCTTGAGGTGTTCGGAATAGATGGGATGGTCGTCAAAATTGCGCCAATCGACAATGGATTGTGCCAACTTGTCAAGTTTCTTGAGATATCGGATTCCATGGTGATACGTCTTGCTCTGGGCTCGCCGCAATATGGAATCGAGCAATGCACGATACACCATGGTGGCTGCGAGCGCCCGTTCTTGGTTTTCAAATATTTCAGCTAGCGGAAGCAAGGCCCCATACAAGTCCCCGTTGAGTTGATTAACACGGTCCAGGAGGTACCTTTCCCCTTCATGGAGATGCTCAATTTCAAGAAGGAATGCCGCATCCGAAAGGATCAGTGTTGGTCCGCCTAAGATTGTTTGCATTTCGTCCATTATCACCCTGTCTTTTTTATCCTGTCCGATAACGGTCAGCAGGTCTTGAAGCGAATCCGCACACCGATGACGCCTAAAGATCCGCCAGGCGACGACTGCCTGTTTTTCCCTGTTCCCGAGCTGTCCCTGGATGCGAAGCAGCAATTGGTCACGTTCGTGGGCCTGAAAGGTCTCATCTGCTGAGATCCGTTCGAGCCATGACAGGGCGGTTCCGGCCTCGTTGCTTTCCTGGTACACCCGGGCGATGTCTACGCAGGCGGCTGTGGACAATTTTCCCCAGGCTGCTAGCCGAGTCTTTTCAAAGAGAGGGGCATCGTGAATTTGTCGAGCCAGGGATTCGATAAGCCCGAACCAGCGTCGTTTTGGATAGTCTTTCGTTTCCATGTCGGCCAATTCTTGGAGGCGGGCAATCATGAGTCGAATCTGCGGTTCAGACAGATAATCCCTCGCACAATCGATTAACGTATCTCGGACGCCGTAGTCGTCTTTCCGGTTCAGGTTGAGCACACGTTCTCTTAGCCAATCCTTGTCTTCGCATCGAGCTGCATATTCAACAAACAAGGCCTTGGCTGAGAAACGGTACACATCGCCGACATGGCCGCTGGAGTCATCGCAATGGGCGAGTGTTCCATCGTCGGTTTCAAAAAAAGACGCCATCATTTCTACTCCGGCTCGGGAATCGCTCACACCCGCCTTGAAGTCTTGCAGTACGTCTTCCAGCTCACGGGCAAAGTCAGCAGATTCACGCCAGGATATGAATTTTCTGGATCGTTTGAGTTTGGAGAGTTTGGATTTCACCTGTTTGAGAGTTTCTTTGGGAGTGGTTATTAGGCGATCCACTAGATGATGAGCCGCCTCATCGCGATTGGCCAGTTCCAACAGGGCTTCCGCCAATGCGTCAGTTCCCAACTCCTTAAGCCGTTGTTTCTTTTGGTCCGGCATCGGTAAGAGCTTCTATCTAGGAAAATCGGAGGGTATTTTGCACGAGCGTGAAAATAAGATGGTATTTATCCTAAACCAAAAAACCTTTCGGGTGCGAGTCTAGACCGTGGGGTTGGTTGAAAAGCGAACTGTCATGAGGGGAACAGGATTAGTGCTCACGAAACCCGAAACAATAAATTTTACAATCTGGGATTGTTGAATAAAGCCGTGTGAAACGTTTTAGTGGAACAATGCGGGGGTAGCCCACCCTGGAAGATCTCCAAAGGCCTCACACGTCCCCTCCCCTTCATCAGTAACGATTCGCCTCACCACTTTTTTGAGAGCCGCTCCTCTATTTTAGGGTGAGGTCGTGGGCCGCTGGATGCTTAGGCTGGCGTCCCTTCAGCTTCGAGGACGACTAACCGTTTGAGGTTAAAGGCCAGGGCCTGGAGAAAGGCCGCGAATTGATTCTTGGCCACGCCGCGATAGCGCACCCGCTTCGCCCACTGGGAGAAGACTCGTTCATACGGCGCCCGCAGATGGCTGTACCAGCGATCCCGATCTCGGTTCTTGGTTTTCATATTATTACGTTGGATCGCCGCGAGATGACAGCCGCGCTGAGCGGCCGCTTGGCGCGCGGGGGCGGTGCAATAGCCCTTATCGCCGTAGACGGCTCCTTGCGTTGGACACACATGCCGCAGCCCTTGCGCATCGGGCACATTGGCTGGCGTGATGGCCACTTTATTGATCAGGCCAGACTGCATATCGACGCTCGCATGTTCCTTATACCCGTACCAATACTTCTTCTTCCCTTTACAGCCAATCCGAGCTTGCGGATCCGCGGCTACTTTGGGCAGAACGTCATTGTTGAGTTGGTCAATTTTCTGCTGCCGGGCTTTATCGCGTTCTTCCCACAAGGTGGCTTTGGCAATCAAATGCGTGGCGTCCACAAAGGTGAACACTTCACTCATGAGCCCGGCGGCTTGGAGTTGCTCCCGCATCGTCGCAAAGAGGGTCGAAAGACGCGAGGGGCCAATGCGGGTGCGGACGCGGGTAAAGAGACTATAGTCGGGGGTGGCGGCAGACAGGGTGAAGCCACAGAACCATTTGGCCGCCAGATTTTCTTCCAGATACCGCTCCAGTTCCCGATCCGACAGATCTTCCATAAATTGGAGTAACAGACAGCGAAACAACCGCTCGACGCCATAGCCATCCGCCCCTTTGAGGTGAACGACCTCCTCTAAGACTGCTTGGACATCGGGCAAATACTCGTGGAAACGGCGATAGGGATGGGTAGCGGGTAATAAACTATCGAGATCAATCATTTCGATTTGGGACATGAGTGACTCCAGATCTAAAAGGGAGAGAAGAAACGGTGGATGAAGCCCAGTTTAACAAAAATTCACTCAACGACTCTATTATTCAACAGTCCCAATCTCATTCTTTTCCAGATAAATCGCATCCCGAAAAAAAACTACATAACTTCTGATCTGCATTCGTTTTCTGACTCGTTATGAACTAGGATAATTCTCCAACTGTTCTCGACTTAATGGTCAAAAACTTTTCAACAAACTGGTTTCGTTCTTGCGTCTGAGCTGTTAAGGATCGGCCATTCCTTGGAGTGACTCTTGTGTAATCTTGAATCGCCAGCCTTGCACGATCCCTTTTATACGATCTGAAAGGATCCGCTGTTTGCTTTAGGATGTCCAGTGCCTGTCGATTGGCCACTTGGTAGGTAAAACTGGGGTGTAGTGGTTTTGTAGTTTTGTTCACTTTATTACATTGTTCATGTTTCATGAACATGATATTATACAGAACATGAAGGTAGAGGGAAAGGACGTTCAGATTGTCAACGCCGCGCTGGAGCGGTTAAAGGCCGTCCATCCAGTCCAGGTCAAGAATCTGCATTTCGAGGAAAGCGGGCGGGCTGCTGTCGGTTGGGACGGCGAGGTGACTCTGAAAACCGCCCAGGGCACGGTCAGTTACGTTTTTGAAGTGAAGTCCCATCTCAGGCCTCAAGCGGTTCGACATCTCCTCATTCAGGCAAAAACATTCCGCAGGCAGCATGGCCAGTCCATAGGACTGTTGTTGTTGGCGGACTACGTCAACCCCTCTTTGTGTCATCAACTTAAAGAGGCTGATATTAACTTCGTCGATACGGCTGGAAATGTGTTCTTACGGAAAGAGCCTGGCTTGCATCTTTACGTTGAGGGGAAGAAGCCCCAAGCTCCTGGGAAAGAGGCACCAACGCGCCTGTTTCAACCGAGTGGGCTGGCCTTACTTTTTGGCCTTCTGGTAACGCCGGAGTCAGTGAATTGGTCATATCGAAGTCTGGCCAAAGCGAACGGTGTGGCGTTGGGGACGGTAGGGTGGATTATGCGCGACCTCCGTGAGCAAGGGTATGTCGAACCTGTCGGAAAGGACCGACTCCAACTTATCCGCAAGAAAGAACTTCTGGATCGCTGGGTGGATGGCTATGCGACGCGTCTTCGCCCCAAATTATTGGTCGGGGAATTCGTACATCCGACAAGCGACCTCGACGCGACCGTGGATGCTTTCGAGGCGTATGCCGTTGAGCAGCACATGCACTGGGCGCTCACCGGGGGGTTCGGTGCCTTTGAACTCCTACACCATTATCGGGGGCCAAGCCTTTCCATTTTTGTTGAAAAATGGACGCCTCCAACTGCTCTCGTCGCCTTGCATTTACTTCCCCACAAAGGGGGCGACGTGAAAGTCCTTCGAAGTTTCTCTCCCGGAGTGTTCGAATCCCTCGATGCACAGCCCGGTCACCCGGTGGCTCATCCGTTGCTCGTCTATGCTGAGCTTCTCTATCATGATGGCGACCGCGAACTTGAAACGGCTCGCCAGCTCTATACCACTTTCTTGGAGCCGTCCCTTGCCAAAGATTGAAGGAGATCTCGCAGAAGCCCTGCGCGTGCTTCGTGATTACTTCGAGCAAAGGAAGATTCCGTTCGCCTTGGTGGGAGCACTTGTTCCGGCTCTTCCCCTGTCTTCTGACATTGGAGCTCGGGAAACACGGGATGTCGACCATGTGATCAAGCTCCAGTCTTGGGAAGCATGGAACGGGGTGATAACCGAACTTGAACGTCTCGGATTTACCAGTGGACGCGGTGAACAGGAACACCGGTTGTATTACAGAACTGCTGAAATTGATCTTATTCCCTTCGGAATCTTCGATGGCCCTTCTAATGTACTCATTTGGCCGAAGTCGGGGAATCGCATGAACATGACCGGATTCCTGGAAGTTTTCCAGTTTGCTATACCGACAGAAGTGGTTCCAGGAGTTACGCTGCCCGTTGTGCCGCTCTGGCTTTTCGCCGTCCTTAAGGCGGTCGCATTTTTAGATCGAGAGTTTCCGCGAGATCTTCATGATTTGGTGTATGTCTTGGAGCACTATGAGGCTGCAGGCAAGAGTTCCCGTCGATTCGGTCTCGCTGGAGAGGTAGAGGGTTTGACCTATGAGACCGCCGGTGCCTTTCTGTTAGGCCAAGATGTCAGCCGCCATGCCTCTGCAGAGGCTCTGAAATTGGTGAGAGGTTTTATTGATCAAATCACAGACGAGCATAACAGTATGATCAACGTCATGCTCCGCGAAGAGAACCGCCTGTTTTCAGACGAACGGAGAAAGGCTCTTTACCAGTTGATTGATAGTTTTCGGAAAGGAATAGCCTGAGCTTTTGCCTAAGATCATGAAGATCTCCTCTATCATCGAAGGATGAGACTGGTTTTGTTGTATGGATGAGACTTGAAAAAATGGCCCCTGGATTTTGGTAATTCAGAGGCCGATTGGTGGAGGTGAGGGGAATCGAACCCCTGTCCGAGAACATTCAGCACAACAGCCCTACGTGTGTAGCCGATGATTTAAAATTCGCAGTTGCCCACGCCCACCGACCGGCTTAGAGCACCCACTAGCCCAGAACGTTCTCGTCCGCCGCCGCTGAGCACCAGCATTGGACCAGCCTACAGTGTGACGCCTCTTCCCCACCCGTAGGCAAAGAGAGGAGAGACGTCGCGGTCAATTAAGCCGCGAGAGCCAAGTTATCGTTGGCACTTAATGGTTTCCCGAAGGTTTAACGAGACTCCGAGAGCTCGACACGCTCTGTTGACCTCTTGCTTCCCGTCGAAGCCAGTCACCCCCATTGTTTGAGATTTGCAATTTCTCCCTTTTCCGAAACTTTCTTCTAGTCTACCCCAATATTCCTTGGGCTGCCACTCCGAAAAGGCCGTTTGGTGATGTTTTAAAGATAATCACCAAATGGCAGATTTCAAGGGGCAAGAGGTTGGGGAGCCAAGTTCTGCTCGGGTGCGCCTGAAGGGCGGTGACCTTCTCCTGAAGCATGTCCATGATGAAAGGAGGTTGAGTTAATTCTGTGTTTGGCCTATGTTCTTGATCAGTGCAGGTCGGAAGTCCAGTATTGAACCCAAAGTGTCCGTGAATTTTTCCATATTATGGAACTATTAATCGCTCAGACTTGGGAAGATATCAAGAGCCTGGGATTGGTCGGTTTAGCTTTGCTAACTTTTGTTCTAATGATCCCTTCCCAAGGATGGGCGGATGTATCGGTTAATGAAGGAAGTCTCATTGAAGATGATCTGGCCTTCTTAAAAGAAGAGGAAGTGGTCGTGACGGCGATTCTCCAGGAACAGCCTATTTCGGAAGCCCCATCCAATATGTATGTCATCACGGCCGAGGATATCCGGCATTCGGGAGCTACAGACATCCCCACACTTCTGCGACGAGTACCTGGCTTGGAGGTCATGCAGACCACCGGGGCGGAATATAACGTCAGTGTTAGGGGTAATAATCAAATAGCGGCGAATAAATTGTTGGTCCAGGTGGATGGAAGATCGGTGTATATCGATGCAGCAGGGGGGGTCTATTGGCGGTTGCTCCCAGTGACTTTACCCGAAATAAAGCGGATTGAGGTATTGAAGGGGCCTGCCTCATCTATCCATGGATTTAATGCTTTTGATGGAGTCGTCAATATCATTACTAAGACGCCATTTGAGAAGGGACAAAAGGCTGTCCAATTATTAGGGGGAGAATTCGGGACATTGGGTATCACAGCTTTGATGGGCGGATCTAATGAGAATCTTGGATATAGATTGTCTCTGGCCTATGACCAAAATCAACAATGGCGAAATCGGGACGGACTGGCCTTTCGAAACTATCAGGCGGATCTTCGCACTGAATACAATTTTTCAGATGTTGCTAAATTTACCGCAGCAGGTGGAGGACTGTATTCAAATAAATTTGATGGGACCACTAATCAAACGACTCTTGAATCTACAAAATTGGCTCAAGGTTATATTCATCTGGGTTACCACACGACTGACTTCAAAATTCAGGGATTTTGGAATGGATTTTACCCCACCTCTAAGTCTTTGACTCATCCTCTTTTGAACGGCCTTTTACAAAATATTAATCACAATGGAGACATCGAAAGTCTCACCAAGCAAAACTCTTATGACCTCATGACGCAATATCGTTTAACGCCTATTCTCAAGCATTCCCTGTTATTAGGGGCAAATTATCGATTGATTACGGTCTCCAGTGATCTCATTAATTCATCGAAAAAGGAAAATCGCCTGGGATTATATTTACAAGACACCTGGAACCCCACCCAAACTATTTCATTTGCACTAGGTGTCCGATACGACATGGATACGTTTATTAATCCGACGCTCAGTCCTCGTGGATCATTGGCTTGGGAATTTCTTTCTGATCAAACTATCCGTGTTGGCATTTCACTAGGGTATCGCCCTCCGACACTTATTAATACTCACCTAGATATTCAGAGCAAGTTGAATTTTTCTCCCCCTGTTTTCTTTACTGTTTTAGGATCTGACAATATTGGACCAGAGCAGATTGTGTCCTACGAATTGGAATATCAAGGATGGTTTTGGAACCATCGTTTACGAACGAGAGGCAGCTTTTTTTATAACCACATTTCGGATTTGATTGAATTTGTCCAGACAGGTCCGGCCCCTACGGATCCAGTCACGGCCACGAATAACGGGGAGGCGGATATTTTGGGAGTGGAACTAGGGATGGAGTATTGGGCGACACCCTGGTTGTCAGGATTTGTGAATGGCGCCTATCAGACAATCGGCCAGACGATTCGAGGCATTAATGAACGGGCGGGCCCTCAATGGAAAATTAATGGGGGTCTTCGCGTCCAAAGTGATTTGGGATTGTCAGGTGAGGTCGGTGTGCATTATGTAAGCGCCACCACCTATCCGCTCGCTTCTGCTTTTACCACCCTGGCCCCCTTTGGAGTCGTGGCCCCTGATGCGAGGGTGGGACCGTATACCTTATTGAATCTTCGAGCAGGATATAGTTTCTGGAATAACCAGGCCGAGGCGGCCATTTCGGTATACAATGCCCTAAATGATCGTCACAAAGAACATCCGTTGGGCGATACGATCGGCTCCCGTGTTCTCGGTTGGCTGACTCTCAAGTTTTATTGATTCCTCTTTATTTCTTCGAGCTTCAGCAAACACCGTTGTCTTTTTTTCCCTGCATTTTGTGGTATACCTGGACTGTTCGCTCGAAGGTAAGGGAATGCTATTTTTGTGGAATGCTGACGAGCTAAGGAGAACAATGATATGGCGTGGACGTTATTGTTGGTCGCGGGATTTTTTGAGATTGTGTGGGCTGCCCTATTGAAATTTACAGATGGGTTTACGAAGGTGTGGCCGAGTGTGGGGACTGTCGTTGCAATGGGAATCAGTATGGTCTGTATGTCCTTTGCGCTTCGCGAGATCCCGATGGGAACAGCTTATGCGGTTTGGACAGGGATCGGTGCCGTTGGCACGGTGATCTTGGGGATTGTGTTATTTGCTGAACCCAAGAACGTGGTTCGCCTGGTGTGTATTGGGATGATTATCGCGGGGATTGCTGGTTTGAAGCTGTCGTCAGCTTCTTAAGCAAGAAGGCGAAAGTTAAACATGGATGGTGAGAAGAGATCGTTTGCCCGTCAACATATCATTTTCTTTGACAAGTGAATCCCTAAAATGCCCAGGCCACAAACGTATAGCGTTCGCCCTTGGTGACTTCTTTGACTTCATGGGGGTACATGAAATTTGCTGGAAATAGGACGATATCCCCTGCCCTCAGTGTGACTTCCTGAAGACCGGAAAACCAAAATTCGCCTCCTTCGTACCCGTCATTTAAAGCTCCAAGAATTGTTAAGATGGGAATGCCCTTTCGCTCTCCGTCAAAGATGGAATGGATGTGATCATAATGTTCGCGCATCATGGTGCCGATTTGATACCGGTTAAACCTGATGGGAGTGAAGGTCCTCACAAAACTTTTGATTTTGTCATCTTTTTGCTTGCCATATTTCACCATGTATTCCTGAATGGCGCGGAAAATAAAGGGGCCAAGCGTATCCTGTAACATTTGGTTGGTGTTGAGCACATCTAATTCCTTATCGGGTTGCGAGGAATATTGATTATCCTCATAGTTGTACCAAGAATGTTTCGACCATTCCTGGTCCTTGATGGCGTTCAACACCGATTCGCATGCCTGCGGAGGAATGATGTTCGTCACATACACATAATCCATGACTTTATCCATCGTCTCCTCCTTCTTTCTCTCACTATTGATGATCTGGCCGATGTGGAAATTTTCACCGCTGCTTAAATAGAAAACTGGACTTCTGTGGGGCCTTCTGGCGAGTCCATGAGCAAACTCCGAGATTTCAAAAGCTGGATGACCTGACTCGTACAGTCGTCAAAGTTTTCCGGACCGGCAAAGGCCAGGTCCGTATCCGGTTGAGGTCCGGTCAGATCCTTGGCCATATGGATCGTGATCACCGGGATGGGATTGACGAGCGTTTGTAGGGTTTGAACCAGGTGACGGGTGGCTTTGGGAAAGGCGTTGGTAGTGGAAATGACCAATGAGCCCGTATCCGTGAGGAGCCGGATGACTTCTCCAAAACGGCGGATTACTTCCTCAGGTTTGGTGTCTTGCAGGTCAGCATCAAGGCCGCGCTGGAGGTTTTCTGGTGATAACAAGTAGGCGTGACATCCTTCGGCGACCAAGACGGTTTCAAGTTTCCGTGCTAAAAACCCTTTGGCCGTGACATCCGGGCCTGTCAGGAGTAGCAACGCTGCCTGGTGCCCATAGTGTTTTGCCCGATCAGCTGACCCTACATCGCCCTTCACCCAGGCAGAATCCCGTTCCCGTGCTTCCGTTCGGAAATCTTCCTGTTCATCTGAAACCATTTCTGTAATGATGCCACCGCCTGCCACGTCATAGTTGTCAACGAGGACGAAGCGACCGGTGGTTTCAAAATTGGCATAGAGGTCGAAGGCGATGGGCGATTTGGTTCGCAACGTGATATCGGCGACCTCGTTTCGTTGTACGGTGTTTTGTGTCTGACGGTCGTCCAAATTATTCGCGTCAACAATGCGATGAATTGCTCCAATTTCACAGGACACTTCACGGGTAGCCAGTCGCAACGTATACGTGCGTTCTGTCTCTAAGGGACGGTTGCCTAACCAAAAGAGGTTGGCGCGAATTTGCGTGGAGACCAACGGGCGAGTTTCTTCGTGTGTGGCAATGTGACCGCGCTCCACGAATATTTGTTCATCCAAAGTGATTCCGACGGATTGGCCGGCCGTGGCGTGCGTCGGTGGGGGGTCAACATTGAATGCCTCGATGGACTGGATATTGGCGGACTTATTTGTGGGGGAAAATACTAAACGATCCCCGATTTTTAATTTTCCGGCGGTTATTCGACCTACCAAAATTCGACGGGCATCAAACTTATAGACATCTTGAAGCGGAAACCGAAGGGCTTTGTCGTTGCGTGCGGTCTCCAGGTGAAAATGCGCGAGAGACTCCAGGACTGAGGGGCCTGTGTACCAGGGTGTTTCTGGGCTAACTTGCGTAATATTGATACCCTGTTTGGCGCTGGCTGGAATAATGTATTGCGGAACAACATTCAACTGGGTAAGAAAGTCACGATATTCTTTTTCAATGGCTTGAAACGTATCCTCTCGATAATTGACCAGATCCATTTTGTTCACGACCACGGTCACCTGTTTCACCCCTAACATCGAGAGTAACAAGCCATGGCGTTTGGATTGATCACGTACCCCTTCCAGGGCATCGATGATCAGCAGTGCGGCCTCTGCTCGCGCGGCCCCTGACACCATATTTTTTAAAAACTCTTTATGCCCTGGTGCATCGATAATGATGTATTGTCTGTCGCCCCAGGTGAAGAAGGTTCGTGCGGTATCAATCGTAATGCCCTGTTGTTGTTCTTCTAGGAAGGCATCGAACAGAAACGCATACTCAAACTCTTTGCCTTGTTGGCGGCAAATGGCTTGGATTTTTTCAATTTTTCCTTCTGGGAGGGTTCCCGTGTCGGCATAGAGACGGCCCAACAAGGTGGATTTGCCGTGATCTACATGACCCACGATGACGATATTCATCCGTTCTTGAATAGTAGTATCAGTCGCCATTCCTACATGTATCCGTCTTTACGTAGTTGTTCCATCCCACGACCTTCATCCTGTGCGCGTCCGGCTCGCTCGGCCACTTTGCTGTTTCGTAATTCAATAATGACTTCATCCACATTCTTTGCTGTGGATTGAATGGGCGATGTGCAGGGAGCACATCCCAAGCTGCGGTACCGTTGGCCGGTTCCTTGATCCAGGTATAAATTATCGAGAAATGGGATATTTTCTAGTTTGATGTATTCCCAAATATTGATTTCTGTCCAATCCAACAGGGGGTGAATGCGAATATGGGTTCCTGGAGGAAACGAGAGTTTGTATTGGTCCCACAGTTCCGGTGGCTGATCACGGAAATCCCAATCGTTGTTCTTGTCACGAGGGGAAAAATAGCGTTCCTTGGCACGAGTGGCATCTTCATCGGACCGGACCCCTAAGATAATTCCGGTATAGCCTTTTTCTTCGAGCAAGAGTTTCAGTCCTTCTGTTTTTAATGCGGTGCAGCAAGTAACACGGCCCTTTTCATGATTCATCCCTTCAGCTAGGGCTTTTTTGTTTTGTCCGACCACCAAATTCAGTCGCCATTCTCTGGCCAACCGATCTCGATATTCGATCATCTCGGGAATTTTAAAACTCGTATCCACATGTAACAAAGGAAATGGGACATGTCCAAAAAACGCTTTACGTGCCAACCACAATAAGACCGTGGAGTCCTTCCCCATGGACCAGAGCATGCCAAGATTGTCAAAATTTTTATAGGCTTCGCGAAGGATATAGATGCTCTGGTCTTCTAATTGACGAATATGTTTCATGCTGTGACCAATGGAGACGAAAGGGGATCAGGCTCTGGTGAGGTCAGAGCCTGATTCTTCACAAGGGTTTGATAAAAGGCCCCGGCATTCCCCGAATCAAGTGCATCCTGTGCCAGAGGGCAGGCCTTGGCCAAGGATGGTGCCAGGCCCGCCGCGTAAATGTATAGCGCGGCATTCAAAATGACCCACGCACGTTGGTCGCCTCGATGACGATTTTCTAACAATTGAATGATCACTTGGGCTTCGTATTTCGGGCTTGCCAAAGAGGCCGTGTTTTCTTGAAGGTTGGTTTTGGTACTCATGGCCTGGAAGGGACCAAATCGGAAGCCGGCATCTTCCGGACGGAACGTCAATGGTGAAATATGGCCACTGCGCAGTTCATACGCCGATGATGGTGCTGACAGGGAGAGTTCGGGAAATCCTTCCACCCCTTGAATGATGAGGGCTCGTGGGGTTCGCAACATATCCAGCGCTTCTGCCATTTTGTTTAGGTAAGGTGGATGGGCAATTCCAATGACTTGCGAAGGAAGCTGTGCGGGGTTGAGAAGCCTGGCTATTTGATGCGACAGATTTTGCAAGCCAAAATCTCTGCGCAAGTCTAATAGTTTTGTTAATGGAGGATGATACCCTGCCAGATCCATATATACCCAAGAATGTGGCGAGGCCTGTTTGGTGGCTTCAGCGGTAGACTGGGCAATAGGCAGTTTCAATTGTTGAAGGACTTGAGGAAGATCATAGTCGAGGCTCGGATTTTCAATTCCATGCATGAAAATTCCGGCCCCAGCTGCACCTGCCACGAGTGAGGCTGCAATGACGATATGAATTGTGCTGTGTTTTTCTCCATAAAGTGGGAGATCCACCATGTGAGCGGAATCTGGAAATTGAATGGGTGGAACACACTTGCGGGCGGTTGCCGTAAAGGCAGCCAATTCCCCTATGGACTCAGTTTTAATCCGCATTGCCATGAGGAATGCCCCAATTTGGGCTGCGGTGGCTTGTCCCTCAATGATGGCATTCAGGGCAAATTTGGCTTCTTCCCAAGTCAAATCCTTGGCGCCTTTCAACCCCTTGCCAATTTTGGCAATCACATGGTCCATAGAATGGGAAGGGATCAAAACGTCAATACCTGGTCAGCGAATAGGATGGCTTCTTTCCAAAATGCTTCAGCCGTTTGCACTTCGTCTAATTCTGGAATGAGATCTTCGGGCTTCAGGTTATGATAGCGGAGTGAGTCTTTGCAGACAGACATCTTGAGGTTTCCGCTCTCTTTGGCATTCTGGAGTAGTTTTGGAAGGTCAGCTTTATTTTCTCGTCGTAAGAGATCTCTAACTGCTGTCTCGCGTCCTCGATACTCTGATGACATCGTGAGTTCTTTAATTTTGGTTTGACTCATGCGGCCTGCCGCTTCGTCCCGGAAATACCCGTTGACTTCAATTCCACTGCCAGCTGCTAAAGCCATCCATTCGCAGGCTTGGAGAAGATTGTTATATCCTCCGCGAGTAATAATCACTGCAACTTTTTTCATTAATTAAATTTACCTCTAATTCCCAAACTGTTTGTCTGATGAAGGAAAGTTTTGGACGCTCAATGGCCTCTAGCGATGCAGTCCGCATTCCGTCTTGGTCGAACTTTGCCATCGTCCAGACCGAGGATCATTCCCCGGCATCACGGGAGCGGTGCAGTGAGTGCAGCCAATACTCGGAAAATGCTGGTCGTGGAGTTCATTGTATGGCACGTTTTCTGTACGAATGTACTCCCAAACTTGTTCCCATGACCAGGTGGCCAGCGGATTGAATTTCACCAGACCAAATTTAGTATCCCACTCCACAAGGCCTGCCTGTGCACGAGTCGGAGATTGATCTCGCCGAATCCCTGTAATCCAGGCGGCATAATTGTTCAGGATTCGGGTTAATGGTTCGATTTTTCGGAGATGGCAGCATTGATCGGGGTTTCGCAACCATAAGCCTTCGCCATATTGGGTAGCTTGTTCCCCTGGGTTGAGTTTTGATTTCATTTGTATGATTTGATCGTCTTTCAACTGATAGTGCTTGATGATTTGATCACGAACGGCATAGGTCTCTGGAAATAAAAAATCGGTATCAAGGTAAAAGAGTACACTGCGCGGATTGATGCGAAGCATCATATCGGCCAACGTGACATCTTCAGCCCCAAAACTACACGCCAATATTATGCGCGGCCCATATTGCTCCATCGCTGTTTCAAGAATCTTCTGTGGGCTCTGCCCATCGAGTGAGTGATTCAATGCGGTCAGTTCGTCCGACGAAGGCTGGATATTGACGGGATTCGACATATTGGTGTGGTTACCCCTCAACCTTTTCCACGAGAACTCTGAAGTGTTGCTCGTCTCCATCCATGGGCTCTTGTTGCAGGACTTTATGTCCGTCGTTTCTGAGACTGACGGGGACGTTTCGAATCGGGTCGCCCGCGTCTAGCCAGACTTCCAGTTGTTCGCCTTCGTCCATCATTTCTAATTTCAACTTTGTTTTGACATAGTTCATGGGACAAGCCACACCACGTAAATCATAGACCTCGGCATTTCCAGCCGTAACAGCTTGTGGTTCAGCTTGAGGAGGAGTTACTGAGGATGGGTCGGTTCCATCGGCCCCCACTTCTGCGGGGGTGAGTTTCAAATCCTGACCAATTTGCTCCGTGACGGTTCGGCAGACATCAACAAACCCTTTGGCAAAGGCCATTTTGCCTTTTGTAAATTCGGCCGAAGCATCCTTCGTCCCGAGGTCACCAAACTTTTCTGCCACGTTGTGGTATTCAGCGGGCAACAGTCCTTTAGTACGAATCATGTCATCAAATTCCATTAACGTATCTGCATCGGTATTCGGATCAATGCCTTCGGTCACGAGAATGGCTTTGGCTCCAGCCACCACTGCGCGGTAGGCTTTATTGATGGCCATGGCATATTGGTGTTTCTCCACCAGAATTCGGGATTGATACAATTCTTGCTCGGCTTCAAGAATTCGATTATCAATCATTTCTAAGGCGCCACCGGCACATTCACCCGGCCCTAAATCCTCGACCGAAAATTCTTCGTCACCTTCCCAATCAAAATAAAATTGCCGATCATCTTGATAGGCCGGCAGGATCGTATACGGAATCAGTTCATCTTTCAGTGCAACCTTGCCTGTGCGGTTGATAAAGGCCGGAAGTAATTCTCCGTCCTTCCGGTTTTTCCGATACAGGTCTAAAAGATGCTGAACGGCAGCCGGAACATTTTTCGCCGGCACCTTTACGATTAATTGGGCAATCTTGGCTGTTCCGTTGACCTGCCCACCTAGATGTAATTCATAGACTGGGGCCACATGATCTCCGATGCGCTTGCCGACACCATGGAGACCAATCGTCGCGATATGATGTTGCGCACACGAATTGTGGCATCCACTGATTTTAACATCGACGCCCTTGAGGTCTTCCGGTGTTTTGCCGGCGGGAAACACTTCGGCTAAGGCACGGGCCAGGCCCTTTGAGGATGTGATACCCAATCCACAGGTATCGGTTCCCGGGCAGGCCACGATGTCCTCGACACCTTCAGCTCCCGGATCACCTAATCCATGGGTCACAAGCTCTTCATAAAAAGACGGAAGCTGGCTATCAGGAATCCATCGAACCATCATGTTTTGGTTAATCGTGGTTCGAATATTCCCGTTGGCATAGCGTTCGGCCAGATCGGCTAACACAAACATCTGTTCCGTCGTAAGATCGCCGGAACGAAGTCGAATGGCTGCCGCTTTAAATCCCGCCTGCCGTTGCGAAATGACATTGGTTGCGCACCACGCTGAATACGCATCAGATGAGACCGTTGCGCCATTCTCTGACGCACGGTTTGGCGAAGAGGTATGGCCATTGTCTTGAGCCGACGCCCCATTCCCGTTTTTCGAAAGCATGATGAGCGGGGGATCATCAGGATACACCCCGGGGATTAACCCAAGTTTGGTTGCGCCCGATTGGATCATGCTGTCATAGGTTTCTTTCCAACGTTTGGAAAATTCCTCAAAGCCTAATTTATCGAGAACGAATTTCATACGGGCTTTACTGCGATTCTTTCGGTTGCCCAAATTGTCAAACACTTTCAACATGGCTTCAATGGATGGAATGAGTTCTTCCATCGGGACAAACTCCCTAAGCGTTTTTGCCAAACGCGGAGTGGAGCCCAATCCGCCCCCGACGACCATTTTGAAGCCTATGGAGCCTTCGGAATTGCGAGTGGCCAAAAGTCCGACATCGTGAATCGGTGTAAGAGCGCAGTCCTGTTTGCATCCGGAAAAGGCAATTTTAAATTTGCGTGGAAGACTTTGATTCAGGGGATTTCGCAACAAATGATAGGCCACTGTCTTCGCATACGGGGTCACATCAAAGACTTCTCCGGGGCACACTCCGGCGAGGGCGCAAGCGGTGACATTTCGCACGGTATTGGCACAGGCTTCCCGAGTCGTAAGGTCTACTTCTGCCAATTTTCGCATGATAGTGCCAACTTGAGGGAGCGGCACGAAGTGTAATTGAATATCCTGCCGAGTCGTGACATGGGCGACGCCGGTGGAATAAGTATCAGTGATCTCAGCGACCTGTCGTAATTGATTGGCCGTCATTCCACCGAAGGGAATTTTGATGCGGATCATTTGGACATCGGCCTGGCGTTGTCCGTAAATGCCGTATTGCAGGCGAAAGGGTTTAAAAATATCTATGGGGGTATCGCCGGATTGGAGTCGAGCGACTTCATCTTCGAACGTTTCGATTTCCTCGATAATTTCTTGGGGAATCGGGGTTGTCTGGATGGGAGGCCTGGTTGTAGCTGGTGAGGTGCTCATGGTCTTTCTCCAATTGGCGGATTAAAATCTGCTGTCCTTTTCGGTGCGCGTCTCATCTCTTTTGTATATTTCCTGATATTGTGAACTTTTTTCCGATTCCAGAACTAAATATGATACATCAAGCTACGCTGGGATTCGAGTTTTTGGTGCTGCTCGGCTAAGGATTGGAGTGAAATGACTCGAAGAACAGCTTGTTCTGCTTCCTGAACTTGGTCCCAAATACTTGAGAGAATCGTGTGTGATGCCCCCTGGTTTTCGGTTTTCCCGTTGATTTCGTTGGCTGTGAAATCTCGAGCCTCGGTTCCATTCATGGAATTGACCAATTCAGCCAAGGTGATTTTATTGGGATCTTGAGCCAAGGTATATCCACCTTGAGCCCCACGGAGACTTCGCACGATTCCAGCTTGTTTCAATCCCTGTAAAATTTGCTCTATAAATCGGGAAGGTATACCTTGCCGGGTTGCGATGGTCTTGGCCTGAAGAGGTGTTGACCGATCATGGCAGGCTAATTCAATAGTAGCCATTATTCCGTAGGTAACTTTTGCTGGAAGTCGGTGCATTGTTAATTCATACTAAATCGATAGGAATAATATACTTATACTATCTCTTTAAAAAAAGTCAAGAATTGAAAAGGTCTTTTTGAGAAATTTTGGTGACTGAATCCTATCAATTCTAATGTGGGGAGAATGGCACACATTTATTAATAAGGGCTAACGATAGGTAAGAAAAAGACTCTCCGCTATGCTGGCCTCAGAATGTTTCCGTGCCACCCTTTAATTTTCAAGAGAGACACACCGATACCGTATTGATGGAATAGTGAAAATCTTCAAACGTTTCGAACTGAGAGTTGATTGATGCCTGACAAAAAAGACATTCCTGATCTTTTAGAAGAAGTTCAAACAATTTTTCATGGATTACGTGATGAGAAATCGCATTTGCAGGATCAGGTCAATAGGATTGAAGCTCAAATGTCTGTGGTGAAGGAAGAGAAAACCAGGGATGTGCAGAAATTACAGGAAATCAACGCTCTCTTGACCAAAGAATTGCAGGATACGAAGTCGCGGCTTTCGGGTGAGCTACAAGACACTCAGCAAAAACTCGATCGCTTCCATCCCGAATTGCAAAGTCTTCAAGATGAACTCCAGAACGCGGAACTCCAAAACAATTTTTTGGAGATGGAAGTGTCAAAGAAAAATGAAGAAATCAAAAATTTAGAAGGGCGTCTTAGTGCCTATACCTCCCTTGCCTCAACCTCTCTGCCCGAAGAAAAACCCATCGTCTAATACATTTCGCGTTTTCTCCCTCTCTGTGCCAAAACATCGCGACCAAACTTAGCCCATTTTTCTGCGAACGGATATGAGCCATGTGTTTGAGTGGCATCTTTTCCTGAGCATGAACGTTTGCGTCATCTCTTTTAATAAATTTCAAAAAATAGAGGAACTCTACTTTTGAAACATTGTAGAATGGGCACTCGGCAATCATTGGTATTTTAAGCACTATCACCCAGTGCCATTTTGAAAATAGGTTTTTGCAAAAATTCAATTTGCAAGCCTTATCCAAAGGAGGGTCTCATGCTGTCAAAGACATCATCGAGTATGGGGAAGAAGTCAGTGTCTGGTTCGGGAAAAACAGTAACGAAGGCAAAGGTCGCATCGAAGAAAAAAACCACTAAGCCATCAGGGTCATCGAGGGTCAAGAAGAGCGCTGCAGTTTCCTCTAAAGCCAAGGGTGTGCCTGTGAAGGGAGGGCTCAAAGTTGGAGGTCGTGCGCCAGCCTTTTCCTTGATTAATGAAAAAGGGAACGTGGTGAAATTATCTGAGTTGAAAGGAAAAAGGGTCGTGTTGTTCTTTTATCCCAAAGATGATACGCCGGGTTGTACGAAGGAGGCATGTTCTTTTCGGGATGGTTTACAGGCCATACGAAAGAAAGGGGCTGTGGTCTTAGGAGTGAGCGCCGATTCTGTGACTTCTCATCAAAAGTTCTCCAAAAAATTCGACTTGAATTTTCCTCTGCTAAGTGATGAGTCGAAGGCCATGATTCAAGCGTATGGTGTCTGGAAAGAGAAGTCCATGTACGGTCGAACGTACATGGGCATTGAACGTACGACAGTTCTAATTGACAAAGATGGCACCATTAGTCATGTATTTCCAAAAGTGAAAGTTGATGGCCATTATGAGGAAGTGTTAGAGGCCTTAGACTAAAAATTATTTTGATTACGCCTTAGATGCAGGGCGTTCATGTGCATCGCCAATTTGGGAAAAGCCTTGTTCCCCAAAGATGGCAGTGTCGTGGAGATAGTACTTGAATTCGAGGAGGTTTTGGGAGGGGTCTTTGAGGAAAAAAGAGAGGTGTTCGATCGGTTTTCCTGTGTATCGACGTTGGGGTTCGCGAAAAAAAGTCAATTGATTTTCTTTCGCCCGATCTCGCAATTCAGTCCATTCCTCTTCTGTTTGGTATACAAGGCCAAAGTGCCGAGGGTATATCTTCTCTTGAGGCGGTCCCAGGTCTTCGGTGACCTGGGCCACAATTTGGTGGCCATGGAAATTTAGCAAGATGGCAACAGCCGATTGTCGTCCGATGGCACACCCTAATCCCGAGACATAGAATTCTTTGGTCGACTCGATATCGCGAACAGGAAAGGAAAGATGAAAAATTGAGGAATTCATGGTTGGCACACTAGGCTTATTTTTAGCGCAATATCTCGGTTGGGGCAAGCGCGGGCTTAATTATGTAAAAATGAGAGAAAGCCAAGTTGGCCTCTCAAATTATGGAGCGAACGCCAAGGGGTTGGGGCCGTTTACCAAAGAGAGAGCGAAGGTGTAAAGCGGCTGCGTGGGGTTACGCCGGCTGTTCGGTCTTCATGGTCAGATAGGAGGTATATTGATTGCCGCCATGTGTTTTAGAGTAATACACGGCTTTATCGGCATCCTGGAGAAGATGAGAAGCACTCGAATAAGGGTTTTCCGGAGAATGTGTGGCAATTCCCATGGAAATGGTCGTCCCCAAATTGGGATCCTTAAGGTTGCTGAATTTGGAATCACAAAACCCTTCAAGGATTCTCCCGCAAATCATTTTCGCGGCGGATTCCGAGGCCCTGGGTAAAATTAACACAAATTCATCACCTCCGTAACGACCGACCATATCATAACCGCGAATTTTAGAAACCAAAACCTTGGCCGTGGATTGGAGAATGGTATCCCCAGCCTGATGGCCATAGGTATCATTCACGTTTTTAAATTTATCGAGATCGCAAAAAACGATGGACAGTAATTCGCCATTGGCCATGGCTTTTTCAAAAGACAATTGTAAATATTCGTCCAAGTAGGCTCTGATTAATACTCCCGTCAAGCTGTCTTGTTTGTGTTTTTCTTTAAATTGTTCAAATTGGTCTTCTATGGCGGCATTATTGACCTTTAACTCATCTACTGTTTTTAACGTCTTCAGACTCCTCAGCAAGAGGGTTTCCCGAGCCTGTTCCACGATAGCATCAGGATAGTCCCAGGTTTGTATTTGGATATTAAATAATTTCTCGATTTCTGGGATTAGACCCTGAATGTCTTGCAAGACATTGATAAACTCAACCTCTTCTTTTAAGAGCAAGCATCTTTGAAATTCCTGGTTTAGGGCATTCAGAAAATCACCGGTCGAATCTCGAATGAAGATTTCGGCAATCTTCCCTGAAAGAGCCACACAATTGATGAAAGTAGTTTGTTCATCGTGCTTGGGAATCAAGGAAGGCTCATCACTATAAGCGGTAGCTTGAGAAAAACGAGTTGGGAAACCCCAGCTCTCAAGTAGCCAACTGCCAACTTCAGCATGGTACATATCCAGTACTTCACGTTCTCTGAGCAACAACTTGTCGTGACAGGTTTGGTCAAGGGACTCTTTTATGTAAAGGTCAGGATAAATTTGATTCAGTGCTAGCATGCCAATGTCTTGAACGAGGCTTGCTAAATACAATGCTTCAAGATCCTGAAGCCCACAGACCTTCCCTAATATTCGACTTGCCGTTGCTGCCATCAAGGATCGTTTCCAAAAAAGGGAGTAATCCAACCCCGGCCCTGGCAGTTTTTTGAAGGATTTAGTCAATGAAAAGGACAGGGCCAGTGCAATCACCGCGTTCAATCCTAAGATCATGACTGCCTGAGGCAGATTTTCAACTTTTTTGGTATACGGATAAAGGGGAGAATTGGCCGTTTTTAAGATCTTGCTGGCTAGGGCAGGGTCACAATTCAAAATTTCGGTCAAATTTTTGATGTCAATTTCTGGGTCATTGGCCAATTTGAGAATTTGTACTGCAATAGCTGGTGGGCTAGGTAGATTGGGGCATGCTTTCAGTTTAGCTTCAATTTCAGGAGTCATGACAAATTTTCCCCAAGGGTTGTTTATTCAAGTTCAATTGTGAAGGACCTTTGCCTCGGTGAATGTAGCACTCCCCATACTCTAATATAGGACAAATGAGGGTGTTGCGTTTTGTTCCTCCTAGATCATTTCGGCGGATATTCTCCCGCTCTAAAGCCGGATCGATCAAAAAACTTTATATTTTTATGTTTAACAATCTGTCCATAGTCGTGAAGGATTCTCTTGGAATAGCCATGAATAATCGGCGATGGAAATTTAGGCAGATTGTCTTTAGAGGCGACCTGTGTGCATTTTTACGTGTGGGGCGGAACAGGTTAATGAGTGGGTCTCTCCTTCCCTGGAATGGGCTAAGGAATTGTTGCTGGACCCTTTAGGATAATAACCAATACGCAGAGTTGGTTATTTGTCTTGATCGTTGATGAAGATTGATTCACAACGATGGATCAACGAACTCCCGGAATTTTCAATGGTAGAGAATGGATTTCGCATGTTGGGAGGGCGAGTCTTGAAAACGGTCAAGATCTAATCGGACAAATCCCAGCCCTGCCACGCACAATTCAAAATTGGTCGACAGGGTTTGGAATAAGGAGGGTGGGTTTTTGGCTTGAGGGTCTTGGTGCGTGGCCACAATACCGTAAGATCGTTTGCCGGCTTTGACGTAATCGACTAAAAAATCTTTATGATGGATCAAGCCGGAGCATTTGATGCGATTGCAGTACTCAGGGAACACTCCAGCCAAAAACAAGGTCAAATCACCAATGTGCCGGTGAATGTCACATTCTTTTTCGGCCGATGAATGCTGGCTGTGTGATTCTGCTTCGTAGAGGAGCTCGACGACTGTCTCGACTGGCTCGCCCTCGTGATTAGCAATGCGGGAAAGTTGATCTGAGTGGATGAATTCTAGGAGAAGGTTGGCCACATAGTCGGTGACTTCAAAATTTGGCCAGCCAAGGGCTTCAGAAAAGTTCCGTTCGGTCAATCGACCAAATAATTGTCTTAACGGGTGTTGGTCAGAGATGGGTGTCATCAGACTCCTCCCTCCTCTTCTCCGATTCAAAAGTTTCTATGCAGATCCCATTAAATAGTCCTATCGGCCTAAGGCACAGGGTCCTTAACCCTTTTTTCCCTTATCTTTAGTTAGGCTATCAAGAATCAAGGTGACAGGGCCATCATTTTCCAGGCTCACCATCATTGAGACTCCGAAGCGTCCTTCCTGAACGGCGAGACCTAATGTCTGGAATTCTGCCAGCATCGCTTGGTAGAGCGACCGAGCCTTTTCCGGTGGGGCGGCGTCGTCGAAACTGGGGCGTCGTCCCTTTGTCAGATTGGCTAGTAGGGTGAATTGAGAGACGAGGAGCAGTTCGCCCTGGATATCCTGAAGAGAGTGATTCATGAGTCCCTCAGCATCTGCAAAGATTCGTAATGCAGGAATTTTATCAACCATGAATCGGACATCCGCAAGGCTATCATTTTTGGCCACTCCAACTAACACTAACAACCCCTGACCTATCTTGGCGATGCATCGGTCCTCTACCGTCACCGAAGCTTGGGTGACTCGCTGAATAACCGCAATCATTGAAACCCTTTAATGCGGCGACTTTTTAGGTAATCGTCGTTGAAGTATCAACTTGAGATGCACAAATTCATCCGAGTGGAGCAGATGATGGATGCCAAAGTATCCGATGGCACTGCCGCCAATCGCGAGGAGTAACCACGCCATTTTTTGGGCACTCTGTCCGGCTTCCTGCCATAAAGGAAGCGAAGTCGTCCAGATACACAGTCCTATCACCGGCAGCAAGGCCACGCCGGTCCTCGTCAGGGAGGCCACCAATGTTTTCCATAATAATCCCTGCAAACGGTTCCCTAAAATGGTGGCGAGGATGAGGGCGTGGCCTATAGCCGCTAACCCGGCGGCTAAGGCCAATCCCGAATGGGCTAACGGTGTCATAAGCCATAAGGATAATCCAATATTCAATCCCACGGAGACAATCGCCACCGTAGCTGGCGTTCGCGTGTCTTGTAGGGAATAAAAAGCCATGGCTAAGATTCGATAGCTCGCAAAGGCCCACAGTCCTACCGAAAATCCTAATAATGCTGACGCAGTTCCAATGGTATCCTGAGCGGAGAACGCCCCGTGTTCAAAGAAGAGATGAATAATCGGGGTTCTTAACAGCATCAGCCCAACCATTGAGGGCAGAATAATAAAGAACACCATCCGCAAGCCAAAGTTGACCGTAGCTCTCAATTCGTCATGAGCGCCCTTGGCAGCATGGGTAGACAGGCTCGGGAGGATTGCCGTAGCCATGGCGACACCAAAAATTCCTAAGGGAAACTGAATCAGGCGCATAGCATAAAACAAGTAGGTCGGCCCACCTTCAAAATACGACGCCAAGATAGTGCTAATGGTTAAATTGATTTGAGTCACGGCCAAACCGAGCAGTGTGGGGATGAGCAATATTCCCATTCGCTTGACGCCGGGATGGGTGGGATGGAAATTCCAGGAAAATAAAAAACCTTTTTTGTGTAATCCCGGTAATTGCATAAGAAATTGCGCCAAGCCTCCCACCACAATTCCTAGCGCCACGGCCAGTATCGGTTGTCCAAACATTGGAGAAATCGCCAGCGCAAATACGATCACACAGACATTAAAAAAGACAGGAGCCAAGGCTGGTATGGCAAACGACCGAAGGGCATTGAGGATTCCCATGGCTAGGGCTGCGAGGCTGACAAAGAGCAGGTAGGGAAACATGATTTGTGTAAGGAGGGTGGTGGTGGCTAATTGCGCCGCGTCATGGTGTAGGCCAGGAGCTAAGAGCCAGACCAAGCTTGGGGCAGCGAGAATGCCGAGGAGTGTGACCAACGTGACGATGGTCAGGAGTGTAGTAAAGGCGGCACTAGCTAGATCCCAGGCTTCTTGCTTGGATCGCGTAGAATGATATTCGGTAAAAACCGGGATAAATGCGGAAGACATGGAGCCTTCTGCAAACAGCTCCCGTAAGAGATTGGGGATGCGATAAGCGATGTAAAATGCGTCGGCAGCGGCATTGGCTCCGAACAAGTTGGCCAGGATGATGTCGCGAATAAATCCCAAGATGCGGCTACAGAAGGTGGCCGCACCAATCAAGCCTGCGGCTCGACTAATCTGGTGGGTATCCCCTGGTTGATCTTGAGGAGATAAGGAGTCTGATGGGAGTGGGGTGGGTTGGGTCATCCGAAAGGGAATGTTACCGAATTATTAAAGGGAGTTCCATCTCTCTTAGCGGAGCTACTTTTTTAAATAAGGTAGAGGGTTGAAGAGAAATAATTGGGTTCTTCAAAGATCGTGATAACTGCAATTGACACCCTGGAAGTCATGCTTTAGCATCATTTCCCTTTTGCTCCTAGCAGTTAATGTCATATGAAATCATCACGCTCCCCCCAAACCTCTCGTCCTATTAGCCTACCACGCTGGTGGTGTTTTGCTACGGCATTTACCACTGGAGCTGTTGTGATGGGCTTGGAGATCGTCGGCAGCCGATTGCTCGCGCCAGTGTTCGGCAGTTCCCTTTTTGTGTGGGGGGCCCTCATTGGCTTGGTGTTAGCGGCCATGAGCACGGGGTATGCCGCAGGTGGCTGGTTGGCCGATCGGTACCCTCCTCAGTGGGTGTTGGCAGGCCTGTTATTGGTCTCTGGCGGCTGGACGCTGCTTTTGGCATGGGCGGGACAGCCTGTCGTGTTTCAGGTATTCCAATGGGTCCAGGACCCACGGTGGGGCCCCTGTTTTGCGGCTAGTGCACTATTAGGAATTCCGGCGTTTGGCTTGAGTGGTGTGCTACCAGCGCTGTTGCGACTGGCAATTGCCGATATGGGACACCTTGGTCGGCATACGGGGGGAATGATTGCGGTCTCTACGATGGGAAGCCTGATCGGAACCTGGGGAACATCATTTTATTTATTGACCTGGATGGGGAGCACCACTCTGGTTGCGGTGTTAGGTGTGGTCCTGATGCTTCTAGGCGTTATTTGGACCGTGCAATCCCGCCAGCTTTCTCTTGCACTTCAGGTCGGACTATTCGCTGTTATCGGAGGCATAACCTGGATGGGATTTCATCCGGTGATCGTGTTGCCACCGGCGATTCATCAGGAAGATAGTCCCTACCAGCAGGTCAGGGTAAGTGAAAATGACCTGTTTCGATATCTCATTTTAAATAATACTTTTCATGCGGTCATGTGGAAAGCGGAGCCGACGTTCCTCGCTTTACCCTATAGCCAGGTCATGATGGGTGTGTTACCCATTCTAGAGAAACCGACACGAGGACTAATTTTAGGGCATGGTGGTGGCTCCCTCGCGAAATGGCTGGCCGAACATTGGCCCAATTTGGAATTAGATGTCGTGGAAATGGACCCGTCGGTAGTCAAGGCTGCGGAGAAGTTTTTTGACTATACGCCTCCCGAGAATCACCATGTTGTGGTGCAAGATGCGCGAACATTTTTACGCAACAATCCCACTCGCTATGATGTGGTCTGGGTGGATGTCTTTGCCCGGCATTTGATTCCGTTTCATGTCACTACCCAAGAATTCTTCGGAGAACTGCGTGAGCATGTGACTCCTGACGGTGCTATTGCCGTGAATCTGGCATCTTCCGACGCCCCCTCGAATGTGAGACGAGCGGAAGCCATATTCACGACCATGGGACTGGCGTTTGACAACATCACGACCTACGGCGTGGCCGGCCCGGATTGGTTGAAAACCAAAAAGGGCTCCGTTAATTTGATCTTTTTTGCTGGACAACCGGTGGAAAGAATGCGGGATACTCAATTTGTGGACCGGCTGACGCGTTCCCTGAATCGCAATCAATTCCCGGCTGAAGGGTTGCAATTTTTTCTGTCTCATACCCCTGTATTGTTGGGCCTCGGCCAAATTCTTACCGACGATTTTTCTCCGCTAGATTTACTTCAAGGTGAAGCGTAACATCTCCCTGTTTGGCTTCTGCCATTAAGAGCGAATTCCTTTTCTCCGAATAAAAAGCATGTGGCCTAGGGCTTTTCCTGGTGGGCCCGTTTTTTGAGAACCATATCGTTAAGGAAAGGCTAGTCTTATTATGTGGCCACGAATCCTTCCCTTTGCCGCCTATATGGGGTTCATCGGTGTGAGCAGTCTACTCCCTGTTGACTCTGGAGGGGACCTTTGGCTGTACCCCATAAAAACGGCCGTCGTCCTTGGTTTGCTCGTGTATTTCTGGTCGTCCTATCAAGAATTACAACGCCCCATCTTTGCTGATGCCAAAGAGGCTGGACTAGGCATTGGGGTGGGAATTCTGGTCTATGTGCTGTGGGTCAGGATGGACTGGTCCTGGGCGATTCAGGGCGAGATGACCGGCTACAATCCTTTTGAAGAAGGCGAAGCCATCGGATGGGCGTTAGCCGCCATTCGCATATTTGGAGCATCGATTGTGGTGCCTCTCATGGAGGAACTCTTTTGGCGGTCGTTTTTAATTCGCTGGGTGGTGAATCCCGATTTTGAAAAGGTCGCGTTTGGGACCTTTACGCTGGCGTCATTTGGAGCCACCGTGGTGCTATTCGGGTTGGAGCACAATTTATGGCTAGCCGGAATGATGGCTGGGGTGGCGTATAATTGTCTCTATTACCAAACGCGACGTCTATGGCCCTGCGTCGTGGCCCATGCCACCACGAATTTCATTTTGGGTTTGCACGTGTTGATGACCCAGGAATGGCAATGGTGGTAAAAATGACAATGATTTGTTACGAAACGGATGTCCCCAATTCTTAGCCGCTTTCTCAGCAATTACGGCTGTCCAGATTCCCAAAGATAAGCTTTCCAAAAAATTTCTGCCTTATCTTAAGAGCGAAAAAATGTAAGTGCCGGGTTGCGGCCTGGCAGCCGAGCTTGTTGCTTTGCGCGTCCTGAAAAGGGCGCCGCGCAAACTCGCTTTGCTCAAACACTGCGGGCCTTACCCCCCAGTGAAAAATTCAAGACCCTCATACTGGCCTTGGGTCTGCAAGGGAGGCGCTAGGAAAAGAAACCAGGAGGTCGCAGGTAGGGGACACTCTAAACGAAATAGCAGGGGTAGAATGATAGGAGCTTTGTCTCAGGACATGGAAAACAGGGTTGAAGCTTCAAGATAAGGAAGACTTAAAGACTTTGGTATCAGCGGGCAGTTAAGGGAGAAGGGTGCGTTGCTTGTCCAGTTGGGCGGTGAGGTCGCCCCATTTGTGGGTGAGACGGTCCAGGTCGCGGGACCTTTTCGTGGGATTGATAAGTACACGAATATCGTGTACACTTAAGAAGTGTTATTTTGAGGAGGTTTTCTTATGAAAAATATTACGTTTAGTGCAGACCCTACCCTGATTCATAAAGCCAGGGAGCAGGCCAGAAAAGCCGGGATGACCTTAAACGATGCCTTTCGACAATGGTTGGGTGTGTTTGCGGGGCAGGGGCCTGGGGACGCGAATTATCGGCATTTGATGATGCGGCTCACCTATGCTCGGCCTGGTCGACAGTTTTCCCGTCAGGAATTGAATGAGCGCTAAATTTTTCCTGGATACGAATATTTTGGTCTATACCTTTGATTCGGGTGCTCCCAAAAAGAAACGCCGTGCGCAGGAATTGGTCGAGCAGGCCTTACGAAATCTGGAAGGGTTTGTGAGTACTCAAGTTGTGCAGGAGTTTTTAAATGTGGCGACGAGCAAGTTTGCGGTGCCACTGAAGGTATCCGATGCCCAGCAGTATCTTCAGGATGTGTTGAACCCCCTCTGTTCTGTGTTTCCCAGTATCGATTTGTATCGACAGGCTTTAACCCTTCAGCAGGAAACGCGCTATTCGTTTTATGATTCCCTGATTATTGGCGGAGCGTTGCAGGCAGGATGTGGCAAGTTGTATTCAGAAGATTTACAGCATGGTCAACAGATTCGTGGTCTTCAGATTATTAATCCCTTCCTCTGATCCTCGAAAATTTCCTTCACATGTTCTTTTGTGCCTTATCCAATAGAGGCCACTTCGGGTTGGAATCGCCCCACTCTTTGGATGGCCTTATCTCATTGGAACGGACTAAACGGTTCGGGGGATAAGGCAGATTTGGTTCGGAGAGTTACGAGATTTGGGATTGTTGTTGTTCGAGTTGGGCGGTGAGGTCGGCCCATTTGTGGGTGAGGCGGTCGAGGTCGCGGGTCCATTTTTCTCGTTCTTGATGGAGGGAATTCCAGCGGGAATAATCCTGGTAGGTCTCTGGGGCGGCTAGTTCGACATCGCGGACTTTGATCTGTTCTTCGAGTTGTGCAATCTCTTTTTCGGCGTTGGCTACTTGCTTTTCCAGTCGGGCAATGCTTTTTGAGAGGTCTCGTCGGGATGGGCCAGTTGGAGGGGCCACGGTTGCCGTGGCTTTTCCATTGGTGTTGTGTTCGGTCGTGGGTTGTTCTTTGTCCGATTTCTGCTTTTTCTTTGATTTTTTCTTTTCTACCCTGGCCTCTGGCGGAATCTGATCTTCCAATTCCTTCGCTCGCTTCCAGCAATAATATTCGTAGTCGCCGATGTAGTCCCGGGCTTGGCCTTCATCAATTTCTACCACGCGTGTGGAAACCCGCATGAGGAACGTGGGGTCATGTGAGATAAACACGATGGTGCCAGGAAATTGAACCAGGGCGTCAGTCAACATATCCACCGATGACGGATCTAAATGATTAGTCGGCTCATCAAGGAGTAGGGTGTTGGCTGGCTCGACGAGCATGCGGGCTAAGGCGACTCGATTGCGTTCCCCTCCACTGAGTGCCTTGATGGGTTTGAGTTGATCGTCCCCAGTAAAGAGAAAGGCGCCGGCCAATCCTCGCAGAAAGTTTCGTTCGGCTAGAGGCGCGGCGTCTTCGAGCGAATCTAAGATGCTGTGTTCGGGATGAAGAATTTCGGCTTGATGTTGGGCGAAATAATGAATCGTGACGCCGTGCCCGACAATTCGTTTGCCTTGTTCAAACTCCAGAACACCAGCCAGCATTTTGAGGAGCGTGGATTTGCCTGCACCATTTTCTCCAACTAAGGCTACTCGCTGGCCTCGCTCAATTGAAAAATCTAACCCCTGATAGACAATTTTTTCGCCGTAGCGTTTATGGATGTTTTTCAGTTCCAGAACTTCCCTGCCACTTGCTGGAGGTTCCGGAAATTTAAACTTGAGTCGCTTGCTATCTCGTTGCAATTCAATGCGTTTGACCTTTTCTAACTGTTTGATGCGTGATTGAACCTGGGTGGCTTTATTGGCCTGATACCGAAAACGATCTACAAAGGATTGCACACGATTGATTTCCTTAGCTTGTCGATTGGCGGCGGCTTCTTCCTGGGCATCTCGTTCTGCTTTGAGTTTTTGAAAGCGGGTGTAGTTACCGCGATATTCTTGTAAGGTGTGATTGCGAACTTCCCAGATATGAGTCACCATTTTGTCCAGAAACTCAATGTCGTGGCTGATGATCAGTAGCGTAAAAGGAGAATTGATGAGGAAGTTTTCCAGCCATCGTTGCGTGGGCTTGTCGAGATGGTTGGTGGGCTCATCCAACATCAACACATCTGGGGCAGATAACAGGAGATAAGCCAAGGCCACTCGCATGCGATAGCCCCCGGACAGTGTTTGAATCTTTCGGTCCCAGTCTCCTTCTTGAAATCCCAATCCGGCCAGAATGCGTTTGGCCTCGTATTCCGGGAATTCATTTCTATGAGTGGCATCTAAGATGGTATTTCCCGGCAATGTTTCCAATTCCTGTGGCAAATAACCTATACGGAGATGCGGGCGTTTTCGAATTCGACCGCTCTCAATGTCGTTCTCGTTGAGAATCATCCGGAGGAGGGAGGTTTTGCCGGATCCATTTGGTCCGACCAAGCCCACCCGGGTATTGGGTTTCAGATGGGCCGAAGCCTCTAAAAACAGGGGCTTGGTTGGAAAAGTTTTGGTTAGGCGTTCAATATGTAACATTGTAATTCCACAAAAAAATCATTCGGCCTTTCGGTCGATGGCACTGACTCTCTCCTGTCAGGGATGAATGCCAGAGAAGATTGTACGAATGGAGGAAGGTTGGTGGAGCTGGCCGGGATTGAACCGGCGACCTCGTGAATGCCATTCACGCGCGCTCCCAACTGCGCTACAGCCCCACACCGAAAAAGATGCTATCACGGGTTCAGGATGCGGTCAAGAAAGTTGCCATTGAATGGGTTCCACATTTCTACGTTGACAATTTGTGGTGTGGGACCTACGATGCGAAAGTTGCGCTCTGGCTAAGTTGTTGTCAGAGCGTTTTTTGTGCCCGGTTAATCGAAGGGAGTGGAGAAGATCATGTCGGCGCTCGTTGTAGTGGGGTCCCAGTGGGGCGATGAAGGAAAAGGCAAGATTGTCGATTTGCTGGCGAAAGATGCGGATGTCATTGTTCGCTATCAAGGCGGATCGAATGCTGGGCATACGGTCATCACCGATAAAGGCACGTTTATATTTCACCTTATTCCTTCAGGCGTTCTCTATCCTGGGAAGCTGTGTGTTCTTGGCAACGGAGTGGCCATCGATCCAGGCGGATTAATTGGTGAGTTAGATGGGTTAAAAAAGAATGGGATTTCCGTGGGAAAACGCTTTCTCATCTGTCAGCGTTCCCACGTCATCATGCCTTATCATAAAGCGATTGATAAAGCAGCCGAGCAGGCCAAAGGAGCTCGGCGAATTGGGACCACTGGTAGGGGAATCGGTCCGGCCTATGTTGATAAAATGGCGCGCGTCGGAATTCGGATGGGAGATTTGCTGAATCCGGACATTTTAAAGAAAAAAATCAAAGAAAACTTAGTCGAGATCAATGCGTTTTTGCAGCGTATTTATCATGCCAAAGGGTTTACGGTGCAATCGATTTTCAAGGAATACCAAGCCTATGGGGACCGTTTGCGGCCTCACATTGCTGATGTTCCGTTGATATTAGATCGTGCGTTTGCGAGCGGGCAAAAAGTATTGTTTGAGGGAGCCCAAGGCACACATTTGGATGTCGATTTTGGCACCTATCCGTATGTGACCTCCTCCAGTTCCTGTTCCGGTGGTGCCTGCACTGGGAGTGGGGTCGGCCCCACCAACATTAGAGCTGTGCTAGGTGTGACAAAGGCCTATACCACTCGCGTCGGTGGCGGACCATTTCCTACTGAATTAGACGATGCGATGGGGACACAACTCATGACGCGAGGGCATGAATATGGAGCCACGACCGGACGGGCCAGACGGTGTGGTTGGCTTGATGCGGTATTATTGCGGTATGCCGTACGTGTGAATGGGTTAACGTCCTTAGCCATGACAAAACTGGATGTGTTGGATGGTTGCAAAGAATTGAAAATCTGTACGGGCTATCGATATCAAGGAAAGCTGTACCGGGAGATGCCAGCTGACTTGGATGTGCTTGAGAATTGTCGGCCCGTGTATGAGCGATGGCCAGGGTGGACTACTGATACAACGGGAGTGACATCATATAAAGCCTTGCCTGTTGCCGCTAAAAAGTATTTGGCGCGTGTAAAAGAACTCGTGTCGTGTCCCATCGATATGATATCGACAGGCTCTAAACGGGAAGAGACGATTGTGATTCGCAACCCTCTTGCTCGTTCAAATTCACACCGTCATTAAGTTATCTCCAGCCTATTTCCTCTGTTGTTTGACAACGACTAAGTCCATTGTTAGCATCGCCGTCGGTGAGCCGCTAGCTCAGTTGGTAGAGCATCGCCCTTTTAAGGCGAGGGTCGTGCGTTCGAGCCGCACGCGGCTCACCAGATTATTCCCCCCTTGTTCCCTCATTTCGATCCCCCACCAAATATCGAAGTGCAAGACTCGAAAAATATTTACCAGGTTTTGTTTGTTCTTAGGTGCATCAAGACTGTCCCTTCGTAGGGTGTGCTTGAGCCAGTCGTGCGAGATTGGCGTTGGTTTGGGAGAGGATGAGTGAAAAGGCAGCAAAATCTTCCTCGGTTAAATCCAATCCACTGGGGCCTCGATCAGCTAAAATCAGGCCGATAGGTTTATTGGGGGCATATAACGAGCCAGCTAAGCCTGGATAGTTGCCCCAGAGTTGAAGAAATTCTTCTGGAGTATCACCGGAGAATTCTGGTTGTTGTAAGGAAAGAAATTGAATGGGTTGGTATTGGTGAAGGATGCGATACCAAAAATTTTCTTTATTCAGGGGGCAATGAAATGCGGTTTGGATGGCATCCGCCTGTTCTCCATACCCAATTTTCGCTTCGAGTTTTTCCTTTCCCGGTACCATAAAGGCGAGCAATACCCGCTCGAATCCACAGGAGGTATACAGCGTTTTTGTGGCAAAGGTGAGAAGATTAGAGGGCTCAGGAATTTTCATGGCGGCAAGGGTAAACTCCAGTAAGAGGTTGTCTGAATTAGATGCTGGGGTGAAGGGTTTAGCCCTGGTTGATTGGGGCTGAGGTGTTGGAATCTCTTTTTGCTCTGGGATCTGATCGCTTTGAAGCGTTTGTTGGAGAGCGGCCGTAAGTTTTTGCAATTGCGGGTTGTGAATGGGGGAGCCAGTGGGATTGGGCTTAGGAAGTAAGTGTTGGCGGTCGATGCTAATGGCGGAGGCTATTTCAGTCGCTTGCATGAAGGCGTTGGTGACGGTCTGCTCCAATTGCGAAAAGGAGAGCGAATTTGGAGGGAGAAATTGCTGAATAAGGGCTTGGAAGACCTGCTCTTGGCCCTCCCCTGAGGGATTGAGGAGGCAATAACTGAGTTCGTTGGCGGCCCGGACAATTCCTTCCATAATTTGTTGGTCGTTTTCCGGACGGGTTTTGGGCCAGACGGGTTTCTTCTCTAAGAGTTGAACGAGGGTGTTGGGTAGGTGCCAATGTCGGGCCATCGTGGCGGCGATGGTGGGCAAGGGGCGGCCGAGCAGGGCGGTTTCTGCTTTGGAAACTTTGGAAGGATCTGACAGCCGTAATCTTTCCAATTGCTCCGCGACTTCCGGGCGGCATAGCGCGACAATGAGGTCCCCAAGCGAGTACAACATGGCATTGGTGAATAAAAATCCCGGTTCAGGATACTTGAGCGTTTTCCCTATTTCCTGAGCTTGTGTTCCGGCGACCAACGCCCGGGCAAGGAGGTGTTTCAAACAAGAGGTATTAGCACCAAAAGCATCGGCTTGTTCAATGAGTTGTGCGGCAACGACCATGGACTGAATAACATCAAAGCCAATCAACGTAACGGCTTGAGTGGGGGTTTTTATAGGAACACGGGTGTAAAAGGCCGGACTGTTGGCGATTTTGACAACATTGGCCATCATGGCTTGGTCTCGTTTGATGATGTCTCCAATATCGGAGGCGCTGGAATCTTTATCTTGGGTCAGATTCAAGACCTGGATGCAGCTTTGCCGAAGAATAGGAAGTGTTTCTGGGGCATCTTCGAGAAGACTCTCTAAAAATGAGGGTGTGGTGGTTTGGTTAACGGACATGGCCTGGGTTGTGAGAGTCTCAATATTTTTAAAAGAAATTATCCAAGGTGGTTGGATCTTGGGTTCATTCTCGGTAAAATCCCCCACGAGATTAAGCAAAGCTGGCGATATATAGTGCTACCTTGTTTCGTTCAATGAGGTGAGGGTGATATGAGAAACCGGATTTCATGTTCTGCCCAAGAACTCGGTCAATTAGATCCTGATATGGTGGAGTCTGTCGTTGGAGGACAAGTTTTTAAAATTGGCAACCAATATTTTACCGATCAACGCGTAAATATTATCGAAGCCAATGGGACCCAAGTCGTGGCCGAGGTCAATGGCACCTATGGGGTCTATGCGCAGACGATTAAATTGCGAAGTGGGACCTTATCGACCAAGTGTTCTTGTCCATCAACGGAACAGCCTTTTTGCCGTCATTGTGTTGCCGTGTTATTGCAGCAGTTCCATGTTGGGCCTACAGTGAATGATGGTTCAACGGCTGCTTCCTCTTCCGCAACTTCCTCATCCCTAGAGTCGGAACCACGCGTCGAAGACCCTTCTTCATCCGATGACCCAGCCGCGACGGTCGACTTAAATTTTCGCGAAGCCACCTTGTTTATTGATTGGATTCAGCAGGCCGTTGGGCAGTTGGGCAAGGAGGCGCGATTGGCGGCAGTTCCCAAGTCCCTCGGTGGGGTGGCTCGGGAATGGGCAGGGGTCATTGATAGTCTGAATCAACAGTTTTTAGAGAGCGAGGAGGATCGCACGGATGCTCAACGGAATTTGAAGTCTGCTGAAGAAATGGTAGATTCGTTGACGAAAGAATTAGAAACGGTGAAAGTGCAAGCCGAGTCTTCTCAAAAAACGAATACCGGTTTGGAAAAAAAGGTCCAACAATTGGAAGAGTCGTTGACAGATTTTTCTAAAATCTCTAAAGAGCGGGATCGGCTTGTGAGTAAAGTGTCCGCCATGCAATCGGAATTACAAAACAAAGGAGCCGAATTAGAAAGTGTATCGATGACGCTCAAATCACTGTCTAACGCTATCCGCAATTTACTGCCTTCAGACCCCTCTTGAGGCGATGAACGTTCGGGGGTGCCTCTGGGCTTCCTAGGCTCGTAATTTCCTGGGCTCTTCAAGCGGTTCGGGTGATCTTATCCGGTTCTTGACGAATTTCAGAACATTCTCCGCTATCTGGTCAAAAGCCTGGGCTGCTGGCGCCTGTGGTGAGAATTCCACGACCGGTAAATATTTTAAAATGGATTGTTGAACGTGGGGGTCTTCAGGAATATTTCCTAGGACTGACAGGTCTGCTCCAACATATTGTTTGAGTAATTGCTGCAAATGCAGGGTGTTTATTCGAGATTTTGGTGTCATCCGATTCAAAATCAACGCTGGTTCGAAATCTTGTAACGCTCGTTGCGCTAACACCACGCCGGATTCACTGGTTCGTCCGACCGCTTCCAACACTTCGGTGATACTGTGAAAATCTTTGCTGAGGAGGGCTTCGGCAATGGGATCACGAGCCAAAAATGCGGTGAGGACTTTCCGAATCGCTGCAAGTTTAATAAATCGATAAAGGTCTAAGACGGAAGTCGGATCTGGCGTGGCCACAGCCAAAAAATGATCGGCTAGGAGAAAAAAATCCAGGGTGTGATAACTGGTTCCAGCTCCGACATCGACCAGAATAATATCTGTATCGAGTTTGCGGAGATGTCGAATGAGACGTTTTTTCTTGGCATGTTGAAGATTGGCCGTAATCAGGGTTTCCCCGGTCCCGGGGATGAGCCGGATCGGGGAGGGGGTGGCCAATGGATGCGCTAAGTCTTCTAGATTGGTTGATCGATTGGTGAAGAAATCGGTCAGGGTGGAGGGGGGATGAAACATTCCGAAGAGAATGTGAAGATTGGCACCGCCAATGTCCATATCCACTAAGATTACACGGTGGCCTTTATGGGCTAAAATGAGCCCGAGGTTACTAACCACCATACTTTTCCCGACTCCGCCCTTACCGGAAGCCACAGAAATGATTGTGGACATCTGCAGATTTCCTCTCTTGTTGCCATTGAAAAAATGGGGTGATTTTCTTGAAAATAAGTCTATCACGGGGTTCCTCTTATGCCTATGGCAGCCTCTCTTCACCCTCGCAACATTGGTCTGGATCAATGGAGAGGGAAAGACCACCATGTGCCCATTCTATCTTGCCTTTGAATGAGGAAAGTGCTAGGGTTAGCGTGAGTTGAGTGGGCGTGAGCCCACTTTTTTTTGGTCTTTATTTATGGCCGCTATCCATAGGGAGTTTATGGTGGCCTTCATGACTGAAAATCTTAGTCAAATCATTCGTCAAGTGGGCGACCCCATTGCTCGGGCCTTGGGTGTTGAAATCCTCGATATACAATGTAGCGGAAAACCAACCAATCCGTTGGTTCGTTTAACGCTTGATAAACATGAGGGGGTAGGAATTGATGATTGCGAACAATTTCATCAGTCTCTTCGCCGGTCATGGGAAGTCACCCAACCCTCTGGGCCAATTTGTCGGTTTGAGGTATCCTCACCAGGATTAGATCGACCCCTGAAAGTTCCTAAAGATTTCCAACGGGTTCAGGGTCAACGGCTTCGCGTCACCGTGCAAAATGATAGCGAGAAACATGCTGTGGTCATTGGGCGATTAATGGCCGTGACCGATGCTGGAGTCCGGTTAGTGGATGATCAAAGTAAAACCCCTGTGGAACATTGTGTCGCGTGGAGTGAGATTGTGAAAGCAAAGATCGAGGTGGAATTCTAGCACTCTGACGGAAAGTACAGGGAGCCTCAATCAGATTCGGGCTACTAATTTTGTGCGTTGCGAGGAATAATCATGAAAAGCGAACTCATGTCGGTGATCGATCAAATCGGCCGCGAAAAGGGCATTGAGAAGGAAAAGGTTCTTGCGGCGTTGGAATCCGCGCTGTTGACGGCGGCCAAAAAGCGGTTCGGCCAGGGAGATAATATTCAGGTCGACATTGATACGGACACTGGCGAAATTTCCATTGTCAGTAAGAAAACTATTGCAGAGAAGGTGGTCGATGCGAAAACAGAAATTTCCTTAGAAGAGGCCCGGAAAATTGATGATGAAGCGGAAATGGGCGATGAAATCGGATCCCTTATTGAAATGGAGGATTTTGGGCGAATTGCCGCCCAAGCAGCGAAACAGGTCATTTGTCAAAAGGTTCGAGAAGCCGAATGGGAATCCATTGAGCGCGAGTATTCCAAAAAAGAAGGCGAACTCGTGCATGGAGTGATTCTTGGGCAAGAACGGCGAAATTATTTGGTTGATATCGGGAAAACCGAAGCGCTCTTGCCTGTCCAGGAGCAAATACCACGGGAAGCCCATCGTCGGGGAGACCGGGTGCGGGCATTACTCCTAGAGGTTCGTCGTACACCGAAAGATGTGCAGGTGATTTTATCCCGCGCGCATCCGCATTTCGTGGTGAAATTATTCGGGTTAGAGGTTCCCGAAATTTCTGAAAAAATAGTAGAAATTAAGGCGGTCGTTCGGGAGCCGGGGGACCGGACAAAAATCTCTGTGGCCTCGCGTGATAAAGCCGTAGATCCGGTGGGCGCCTGCGTCGGAGTGAAAGGGTCTCGTGTTCAAGCTATTGTTCGAGAATTACGGGGTGAGAAAATCGATATTATTCCATGGACGGATGATCCGCGAGTGTTTATCGGGGAAGCCTTGAATCCGGCATCAATTGAAAAGGTTGGTATCGATGAGCAGAAAAAATCGGCGCTCGTAGTAGTGGCGGATTCTCAGTTGTCGTTAGCCATTGGGAAAAACGGGCAAAATGTCCGCCTGGCTGCAAAGTTGACGGGTTGGAAAATTGATATTATTAGTTCCACGGAATATGAAAAAGAAAAAATGGAACGAGATTTGGAAATCAAGGCCGCGTTGGCTGAAGAAACGGCCAATATTGTGGACGAATCCGCGGTAGGGGAAGACACCGTCAACCAATCTGTTGAAGGAATCAGCAATGAATCGACTCAGGAAGCCACAGATGAGGTGGTTTCTGAAGATTCACTGTCATCGTAAAGGAAACGCATGCGAGTTCATGAAATAGCGAAGAAGCTTGGAATGGAAAGTCGTTTAGTTATTCCCGAGCTCGTGCGGTTGGGGATTCAAGTGACTTCGCATAGTAATGCTGTCGAAGATGACGCCGCTCGGTGGGCGATGGATGTTCTGAAAGGTAAAATCGCTGATCCTCAAGTCAGCGCTCCTATTGGAGATATAACGGGTAAGGGTGCAAAGAAAAAAACTGGCGGGCGGCTCCTTAAAAAAGATGGGGCTGCTTCCGTAAAGGGAAGTGCAGAGGCGACGGCTCCAGCTACGCAGAAGCCAGGGAAAAAACATATTCTCATTAAAAAGAAGAAGACGGAAGAAGAGTTAGCCGCGGAGGCTACGGAATTTCCTTCTGTAAAAGAAGAGAGCCCAGATGTTGCTGCACCTAGCGAGGCGGTCCAAGACCTGGTAGTGGAAATCCCAAAGGTTGAGGAGCCTGCCGTGGGGGTCTCATCGTTGGAGGTTCCCCGCGAAACACCAGACTTGGTTGCTCCTGAACCGGTCATGCCCGATCAACCCGTACTTCCTTTGGAAAAGCCGTCTGACAGGGACAAAAAATCTGAAACGAAAGGCGACAAAAAAGGCCTTTCTCCCGCTCGAGATGCCCAGGTTGAAGATAAGGTCAAAAAACCAAAAAAATCTTCACGACCGAAAAATGAGGAAATGTTTGCTGCGAGATTCGAAGATGCAGCGGTTTGGCAGGATCTTCGCCCCCTCCCCACACTTCGCCGTGAGGAACGTGCCCGTCAAGTCCAGCCTGCCTCAGTTGGTGAGACCACCAAGCCACGTAAAAAGGTAATCAAGGTGACAGCCGGAGTCTCGGTCAAAGACTTCGCAGAGATGTTGGGCCAAAAACCAGGAGAAATTCTTCGTAAACTTATGGACCTGAATATTTTGAAAACGCTCAATCAACCCATGGATCTTGAGGCGGGGGTTCTTATTGCTGAGGGCTATGGCATTGCCGTGGAGGCTGTGGCACCTAGGGGAGGAGAAGCTCTCTTAGAAGATATTTTGGTGCCAAGCAGCGAAACACGATTGGAACCACGATCTCCGGTGGTGACCGTGATGGGGCATGTCGATCATGGGAAAACCTCGTTATTGGATGCCATTCGGAAAACTCAAGTAACGGATCGGGAGGCCGGTGGTATTACGCAACATATCGGCGCATCTTATGTAAAGGTCGGCGAAAAAGGGGTGACATTTTTAGATACCCCAGGCCATGAAGCCTTTACGGCCATGCGGGCTCATGGTGCCCAGGTAACGGATATTGTGGTGCTAGTGGTTGCCGCCGATGATGGGCCAATGCCCCAGACCATTGAAGCGCTCAATCATGCGCAAGCTGCTAATGTCCCCATTATCGTAGCGGTGAATAAAATTGATAAGCCTGGCGCCAATCCGGACCGGGTCAAACAAGGCCTGGCTGAACACGGACTCCTTCCTGAATCTTGGGGCGGCCAAACCATTTATGTTGAAGTTTCGGCTAAAGAGGGCCAAGGGCTAGAGAGTCTGCTTGACATGCTGTTACTTCAAGCCGAAGTCATGGAATTAAAAGCCGATTTGGCCTGTTCAGCTCGCGGAGTTGTGTTAGAGGCCAAATTGGACAAAGGCCGTGGGCCGGTTGCGACAATGTTGGTTCAAGGTGGAACCTTGAAAGTGGGGGATATCTTCGTGGTGGGTTCGGTAAGTGGTCGCGTCAGGGGGCTCACTTCGGATAAAGGCAAACGATTGAAGGAAGCGGGGCCCTCCACCCCGGTTGAAGTCATTGGATTGTTAGGGGTACCCGAGGCTGGCGATCAGTTAATTGTGGTGAAAGATGAGAGAGCAGCCCGAGAAATTGCCCAAGATCGAATGCAAAAACAAAAAGAAGTTGGATTCGCGTCCACGTCCCGTCCAACCTTGGATGATTTATATGCGGGGTCACAAGAGGGCGAGGTCAAGGAATTGGCGGTTCTTCTAAAGGCGGATGTACAAGGTTCCGTGGGTGCTTTAGGTGATGCTTTGCAAAAAATTTCAACCGATGCCGTGAAATTGAAAATCATCCATAGCGGGGTTGGTGGCATCAATGAATCGGATGTTCTCCTCGCCGCTGCGTCAAAAGCTATTATCATTGGATTTCATGTCCGCCCAGATTCTAAGGCCGCGAATATTGCTGAACGTGAAGGGGTAGAAATTCGGCTTTACACCATTATTTATAATGTGTTGGATGACATTCATGCTGCGGCAGAAGGGTTGTTGGCCCCAACCATTAAAGAGCGTGTCTTGGGGCATGCCGAAGTACGCCAACTGTTTTCCGTCCCTAAAATGGGGACCATTGCGGGTTGTTATGTTAATGACGGGACGATTGCGCGTACCAATACGAAGGTACGGGTCGTTCGAGATCAGGTGACGGTATATGAAGGAAAAATTGGCTCATTACGTCGCTTTAAAGATGACGCCAAAGAAGTCCAAGCTGGGTATGAATGCGGGATCGGGATTGAGAATTTTAATGATATGAAGCTTGGAGATGTCTTGGAAGCCTATGTGTTAGAGGAGGAGGCGGCCAAATTATAAGACTTTAGGGATCGTGGGATAGAGAAGATGGCAATGATTGTCGGGTTGTGTACGGTAGAACTTCATTTTCCCGACTCCCAATCTCTCAAGGGCAAACGAAAAATCCTTGTTAGTTTGAAAACCCGACTTCAGAATCGATTCAATATTTCGGTTGCTGAAATTGATGACAATCATCTCTGGCAAAAATCAATTTTGGGCATTGCATCAGTCGCCAATGAAACGGCCAGGGTTCATCAAACGCTAGATCATGTGCTCAATGAAATACGAGCCAATCCATCACTGGAACTTTTACGATCTCAAATTGAAGTGCTATAAGGCCTTAATCCGTTTGAAGCCATGCCAAAGTCAACAGTCAGTCGAGCAACACGGGTGGCCGATCAAATCCGGATGGAAGTTGCGGAGATTCTTTCCCGTAAGATAAAAGATCCACGGGTTCAGTTTGTCACTGTTACAGATGTGAAAATGACGGCAGATCTCAAGATTGCTCGGGTCTACGTGACGACGTTAGCGCCGGAGCACTATGAGCAGCAAACAGCGCCAGGGCTTAAAAGTGCGGTAGGATATATTCGGACAGAAGTCGGGAAGCGGCTGAATTTGCGATATACACCTGAAATTGTGTTCTATCAAGATACCAGTGCGGAATATGCTGATCGGATTGAAAAAATTCTGGACTCTCTTCCTCACGAAGATCCCCCTCAAGCGGACGAATCTTCTCTCTCCTCACCTTAGGTGAAAAGCCGCGTATTTATGACTCTCCTTTCGTCCTGTCTCGATCATTCCGCAGTTGGAAATACCAACGTGCCGTCTGTGCCGCACGGAGTGTTAGTGGTGAATAAACCAGATGGCTGGACCTCCCATGATGTGGTGCAACGGGTTCGAACCCTTTTTGGTATTCAAAAGGTTGGCCATGCTGGGACATTGGATCCGCACGCCACTGGCGTCTTGCCCGTATTAATTGGAAAAGGGACCAAAATTGCGCAATATCTCATTGATTGGGACAAAGAATATGCCGCTGTTCTTGAATTAGGGCAAACAACGGATACACAAGATGCCTGGGGGACTGTCCTGGAAAAACGGTCTTGTGAATCATTGTCTGAAGCCAATATTCGATCGGTATTCGAAGACTTTCATGGCTCAATCCAACAGGTGCCTCCTATGTATTCCGCTGTAAAGGTGGGGGGACAGCCATTGTATAAAAAAGCACGGAAAGGGCAAATTGTTGAACGCCAGGCCAAAACCGTGGTGATTCATGACCTGGCAATTCAGCGAATAGCGATTCCTGAAGTCAGTTTTCGTGTGGTCTGTTCCAAAGGGACCTATGTGAGGACTTTATGCGCGGATATTGGAGACTGTCTAGGCGTCGGTGGTCATTTAAAATGGCTGCAAAGGTGGAGAGTTGGCCCGTTACATCTTGATCAGGCCGTAGATATGGAGTCAATGAAGGAAGGGGTTGAAATCAACCAATTAGATGGAGCATGGTGGAGTTTAGATCGGGTCCTTGAGGGGTTCCCAGCCGTAGAAGTAAATGGCGACGATGCTCGGAAAGTCCTTCATGGCAATGCCATCCCCTGGAATCGTGTAGAATGGGCTACCTCAAAACTCGACACCACGACTCTAGGAGAAGCCACGCGAGTTCGTGTGAAAAGCAAAGAGGGTTTGCTGTTGGCCTTGGGAACGGGGCCTTCGTTGCGGCCCGGGTTAAGTGGGCCGGTGTTGGCGCTGGACACCGTCTTAGGTTAGGAGAGATGGGAGACAGGTATTTGAGTGCTGTTTCAGATTCATTATTTTCATTTGAGAATACCGTGGATTGTTAGCTGAGGAAAATATTTCTGAAGGAGGGATTATGGCATTGACGAAAGAAGAAAAAACGGCAGCGGTGGTATCGCAACAAATTCATGATCGAGATACTGGATCTTCAGAGGTTCAGATCTCGATATTAACCAAGCGAATTACCAGTCTGACAGATCATTTCAAAACGCATAAAAAAGATCATCATTCTCGACGTGGATTATTGAAAATGGTGAGTAAGCGACGCAAACTTTTGGATTATCTTCGGCGGGGAGATGAAGGGAAATATCAATCCGTCATCGCCGCCTTAGGTATTCGAAAATAGTGACGCACTGCCCTCTTGGCAGTCAAATGAATGGGTAATCGTGATGGTAGTGTGCAATGCATACGCATGTAAAACCACGGCCATATCGACCCCCTGCCAGATTCTTTACCCAAGCAGGAACCCCAAATACCAGATACAATTGAGCATTCACGGATTCAGAAAGGTTGAAACATGATTCATGTCGTTGAAATGGAAGTTGGTGGGCGTCCGCTGCGTTTAGAAACTGGTCGTATGGCCAAGCAAGCTGATGGCGCGGTCTTGGCGACGTATGCTGATACTGTGATCTTGGCCACAGCGGTGTCTTCGAAGACCCTTAAACCTGATGCAGGGTTTATCCCTCTTACGGTGAATTATCAAGAAAAATTCTATGCAGCAGGGAAAATTCCTGGCGGGTTTTTTCGGCGTGAAGGGGCTCCCAGTGAAAAAGAAGTGTTGACCAGTCGCCTCATCGACCGCCCCATCCGTCCGCTCATGCCAGATGGATTTTATTATGAAACACAAATCATTGTGACGGTTCTGTCCATTGACCAGACGATGTCATCCGATGTGGTTGGCATGGTTGCGGCGTCTGCGGCCTTGGCCGTTTCAGATATTCCCTGTGCTGGGCCCTTGGCCGCCGTCAAAATTGGGCGGGTGAATAGCCAGTTTGTCGTGAATCCAGACCGTAGCACTTTGGAAAGTAGCGAATTAAATTTAGTCGTGGCAGGAACGAATGATGCCGTGATGATGGTTGAGGCCGGAGCCAATGGTCTTTCTGAGGATATGATGATTGATGCCATTGAACTGGCTCATGCAGAAATTAAAAAAATTATTTCCACCATCAATGAATTGCAGTCGAAGGCCGGGAAAGCGAAGAGGGCCTTCCAGGTGGAAGAGTTGGATGCCGAAGTGGAGCAAGCGGTTCGTTCGCATGCGGCCTCAGCCATTTGCGAGGCCATGTATATTCCTGGGAAAGCCGAGCGACAGGAGCGATTCGATCAGATTCTTCAAGAATCGATCGAAGCCGTGGCCGGTGAAGATGAGGAGCGCAAGGCCCAGGTGAAGAAAGTCTTTCATGAATTGGAATATTCCGAAGTTCGTCGAATGATTTTGGAAAAGAAAACTCGTGCTGATGGACGAGGTCTGGCCGATGTTCGTCCAATTACCTGTGAAGCGGGTATTTTGCCCCGAACGCATGGCTCCGCCTTGTTTACCAGAGGGGAAACACAAAGTTTAGGCATCGTGACTCTGGGAACGGCCGATGATGAACAGCGAATCGATGCCCTGGAAGGCGAATATTCCCGCTCCTTTATGCTGCATTACAATTTTCCGCCATTTAGCGTAGGTGAGGCCAAAATGTTGCGTGGCCCAGGTCGCCGGGAAGTAGGACATGGAAAATTAGCTGAACGGGCTTTGAGTGCCGTGCTGCCTTCTAAAGAAGAATTTCCATACACTATTCGGATTGTTTCTGAAGTGTTGGAATCGAATGGTTCATCATCTATGGCCACAATTTGCAGTGGGACATTGGCCCTGATGGATTCGGCTGCTCCCATTAAGGCGCCAGTCGCAGGCATTGCTATGGGACTCATTCTTGAGGGAGATAAAGTCGCGATTTTGTCAGATATCTTAGGAATGGAAGACCACTTAGGCGATATGGACTTTAAGGTGGCCGGGACAAAAGATGGCGTGACGGCTCTACAAATGGATATTAAAATTGGTGGCGTGACGCCTTCGCTTATGCGGCAGGCCCTTGCGCAAGCACGTGAGGGCCGGCTGACCATTCTCGATAAAATGAACGAATGTCTGACGACGCCCCGCACAGAATTGGCGCCGTACGCTCCTCGTATCAGCACGATTCAAATTAAGCAAGATAGAATCCGGGATATAATCGGTCCGGGAGGAAAAATCATTCGTGGCATTATTGCGGAATGTGGCGTGAAAATGAATGTCGAAGATACGGGAATCGTGACGATTGCCGCTGTTGACGAAGCTTCGGCTAAGAAGGCGATGGATATGGTGCTGGGCTTGGTTGAAGAAGTCGAGCTTGGCAAAATTTATTTGGGTACGGTGAGAAAAATTATGGATTTTGGGGCATTTGTGGAAATTCTTCCCAATACGGATGGACTCGTCCATATCTCACAATTGGCTCCTCATCGTGTTCAATCGGTGTCAGATGAAGTGGCTGAAGGTGAACAAATTTTAGTCAAAGTGTTGGAAATTGATCGGCAAGGCAAAATTCGACTGAGTCGAAAAGAAGCCATGGCCGAACAAGCGGGGGAAGAGCAACCTTCTGTTTAACCCTTCCTGGTTGAATTGCCGTGTATAAAAAAATTGTGTTGGATAATGGAGTTCGGGTTGTGCTCGAGCGAATGTCTTCATTGAGGTCTGTGGCCCTCGGGGTCTGGGCCACAGTGGGCAGTCGCTACGAAATCAAGGGTGAAGAAGGGTACTCTCATTTTATTGAACATATGATGTTCAAGGGGACACCAAATCGAACCGCCACGCAGATTTCCAATGAGATTGACGCCTTGGGTGGGGAAATGAATGCGTTTACGACCCATGAGGCCACGGCGTTTTATGTCAAAGTATTAGATCAACAAGTTGGCGCCGCCTTTGACTTATTAGCTGATCTTTTTCATCATTCCCGTTTCGGAATTCGCGATCTCGAAAAGGAAAAGCAGATTGTCATCGAGGAAATCCGAACGGTTCAGGATGATCCAGAAGATTACATTCACGAGTTGCATGCCAAGGACGTCATGGGAAACCATCCCATAGGGCGCCCGATTTTAGGCACGCCACGATCCATGCAACAAATGAGTCGTCGTGCGCTTCTCCACTATAAACACAAGCACTACCGACCGGAGAATACGATAGTGGCGGTGGCTGGGAACTTTTCTTTTCCAAAAATGCTTGACCAGGTCAATGAATATTTTGGGCAATGGCAAGGCGAGAAGGGGATACACCTGAACGGACAGGTGGGAAGCAAGGATTGGCCGGATCATCCGCCAACACCGACCAGTCTTCATCAAAAATCATTGGAACAAGTGCATCTGTGTGTCGGATTTAAGGGGCTCTCGGTTGGACATCCTGATCGTTATGTCGGTCATGTGATGAATACCATTTTAGGGGGTGGAGTGAGTTCACGGTTATTCCAAGAAGTGAGAGAAAAGCGTGGTTTGGCCTATACAATCTATTCTCACATTTCCAGTTTTCTCGATGGCGGGACGTTGACGGTTTATGCGGCCACACGACCGACTGAGGTAGAAGCGGTCATAGATCAAATTCGCAAAGAAGCCAAGAAATTATGTCGTCGAGAGGTTTCGCAGAAAGAATTGGAGCGCACAAAAACCCAACTGAAAGGCAACCTGATGTTGGGTTTAGAAGGGACGTATGGCCGTATGAATAAATTGGCCAAAGACGAACTGTATCAAGGCCGTCATGTCACTCTCCAAGAAATCGTGAAAGCCATTGACCGAATTTCTCCTGATCAAATTCGCCAACTCAGTCAGAAGTTATTAGATCAAAAGGAATTTGTGGTCACGGCCCTAGGGCCAATACCTAAAAAAGTGGTGGCAAAGTGGGGATGAGCCTGAAAAATCTCATGGAAAATTGCTTGACAACGATGGCCTGGGCGAGTAGCATTGTCCCTCCCCAGACCAAGCCATGTTTTAGGGCCAATCTGGATATAGTAAAAATAAGAATTTTGGGAACTAGGTTTTAAAGGTTTGAGGAAATAATGGTTAAGGTGTTTTTTCATTTTTGTCATTCTAACACTGTAAGGAGGGAGCAGATGAAGAAGTCATCTCTACGTCGGGCGATGGTAGCTCTCTGTGCATTTGGCCTGCTCAGCATGGGAATGGCCGGAGCGGTCTACGCGCAAAAAGGTCCTGCTGCTGGAAATCCCAAAGCTAAAGGTGATGGCTCGGTCACAATGCAAGGGGATATTTCTTTCAAAGGGCAAGCTGCAACAAGTTTGAAGGGACGAATTTTCGGGCATTGGGCTGACAATCCTGATGGCGAAATCATGTTTGGTATCCAATACTGGAATACCTCAGCCCCAGCTGAAGTGGGAAACCCTCCTGGTCGGGCTTCCGATGATCGTATTCAAACCTTGCCGGACCCATTAGTTTCTTGTTGTGGCTGGGGATACCAAGGTGGAACGGACAAGAACAATCCGTACTCCGGATGGTATACACCACAAACAACCGTTCGGTTGGCCGTAAAGGACAAATCCCTAATGGATCAAATGACCAAGGCTGCCCAAGACTTTGTAGCGATGGAAGTACAAGTGAGTGGTCATACAGTCACCGGATTTAAAATCCTGAATTAAAAAGAAAAGATTTACTCATTAAAAAAATGATAGACAACTTTCTAGTTGAGGAGGGAAGCCATTATGAAAGGTGCTAAGATGAAAGGATGGGCCTTTGTGGGAGCCATGGCGCTTGTAGGCACAATGGCCTCCAGTGCATTGGCAATCGAGGCATTCCAAGAACGGTTTGAATGGGGTGACCTGAGCAAGCCGACCACGCTTCGTGCCAGAGTTGCGGTAGCTGATCCTTATGACAAGGCCGCTTGGGTTAACGTTGCTGTTTTTGGTGGAAACGCCGAAAGTGGGTATTATTGGCAAAAATATTTCCCTGGAAAGAACCTTAAAGTCTATGCTGCTGATGACAATGTGATGTCCACATTGATTGCTGCAGGCAAAGCCTCACATAGCCAAGCCGTCATGGGAGAAACAAAGCCATCAAATTACGGCATGGTTGAAATTGTGGTTCAGGAAAAAGAGCAAAACAAGCGGGTGGTTCTCTCTGCTAAGGCTGTGGATGATGTTGCCGGTACGCCATCAAAGCCCCGCAGTATTCATAGCTTGAGAACAACGACTCCTGATCAAGCTACAGCTAATGAAAGCTGGCCACAAAACCGGAAGATGCAGTACGATGTATTGATCCCTGGTGGACCGGCCATTGCTGGTGTGATTCCTTATTCCGATCAAGGACTTGGAGTTTGGTCACCAGATAAATAACTTCAACTGTTTTTAGAAGTTTTTGAGGAAGGCCTGCGTATTTTACGCAGGCCTTTCTTTTTGTATGATCGTGGGATCATCTAGCCGAGCTTTGAAGTCTGCTAAACGATTGAGGGCCTCAAGAGGAGTCATGGAAAAGAGGTCGATTTGTTTCACTTCTTCCAGGATGATATGGGGTTGAGGGGTAGGTAGTTCAAGTTGGGAAGAACCCTTTTCTAACTCTTTTGCATAGGGCAGATCAGGAGAGGTATGGTCTTCTTCCAGTTGTTCCAATATATTTTTGGCCCGGTGTAGTATCAACGCAGGGATACCAGCCAATCTGGCAACTTGAATTCCATAGCTTCTGTCCGCTTTTCCCAGAATAATTTTCCTCAAAAATACAACATCTTGCCCTTTTTCTTGAACGAGGACAGTGTAATTTTTTATCCCTTCACGTTGCGATTCCAACTGAGTCATTTCGTGGTAATGGGTGGCAAAAAGTGTTCGGGATCCAAGATTGACTCGATCCAGGATATATTCCACGAGCGCCCAAGCGATACTCAGGCCGTCATAGGTACTGGTTCCCCTTCCCACTTCATCCAATAACAACAGACTACGAGAGGTGGCGGATTGAAGGATTTTTGCCGTTTCAATCATCTCCATCATGAATGTGCTTTGGCCGGCGCTTAAATCATCTGCCGCTCCAACTCGGGTAAAAATTCGATCAACCATGCCAATTCGCGCAGAATCTGCCGGAACAAAGCTTCCGATTTGTGCCATTAAGACAATGAGCGCGACCTGTCGAAGATAGGTACTTTTCCCGGCCATATTTGGCCCGGTGATGAGCAGGAGACGGTTGGTGTCCAAATCAAGGAGGGTATCATTGGCAATAAAACCATTGGTGTGTTGGAGGTTCTCAATGACAGGATGCCGTCCCTCGGTGATCTGGATGGTTCCTCCCTCATAGACAGTGGGCTGTGTGTAACGGTTGAGAGCGGCTGTTTCCGCTAAACTGGTGAAGACGTCAAGTGAAGCTAATTGTTGAGCCATGGACTGAATTCGTGTGGCAGTGGTGGCCACTCGGCAACGAAGATCGCCGAATAGCTCACATTCTAAATGTTTCATTTTTTGATCGGCGCTGGACAGACGACCTTCGAGTTCCTGAAGTTCTTCTGTGGTATAGCGTTCAGCATTGACCAGAGTTTGTTTCCGGTGATAGTCGGGAGGCACACGAGCGGTATTGGCTTTGGTCACTTCGATGTAATAGCCAAAAACCTGATTGAATTTCACCTTCAGGGTTTCGATCCCGGTTTTTGCACGTTCTCTGGTCTCCATTTCCGCTAATAATCGAGTGCCTTCCTTGGAGAGAATGCGAAGCTCATCCAACTTTTCATTGACCTCTTCCCGAAATATTCCTCCCTCTTTGGTTGAGAGTGGAGGGTTTTCCAGGAGAGCATCTGAAATCCAGGAAGACACATCTTGGAGGGAATCCCAGCCTGCATACATGGTTTTCATAAAATCGGATTGAAAAGAGGCCAAAATTTCTTGGATTTTTGGTAAGTTTTTAAACGAGTGAGCGAGGCTCATGAGATCGCGAGGATTCGCCACCCCTAAGGCGATGCGGCTGTTGAGCCGCTCGAGATCTTTGATTGATTTCAAATAGCCGCGCATTGACATCCGCTTACCAACTTGATTGACAAATTCTTTGACCACGTCCTGACGACATTGAATCTCGTAGAGTTGAGTCAGAGGACGGACAATCCACTGACGCAACAATCGCGTCCCCATGGGGGTTTGGGTTTGGTCCAAGGTGGTGAATAACGTGGGACTTTGACGTTGCTCGGAGGAGGGTTTGAGTATTTCCAAGTTTCGAAGGGTAGTTTGGTCCAATTGCATTTCCTGCTCGAGCAGGCGAATCCATGGCCGGCGCAAATGTGTAGGGGCTAATGCTGGCTGAGTTTCGGTGAGATAGTGCAAAAGGCCGCCGCTGGCTTGATACCCTACCGTTAATCCAGAAAGTTGAAGTTCATGGATGTCGGTCAACCCAAAAGTTTTGGTGAGGGTTCTTTGGCTCGATTCAAATTCAAAGTCACTCAGAGGACGGGGAACCACGCGAGCGATTCCTAGGGATTGGGTACGCATGGAAAGATTTTCGAACACGGAATCAGGGCAGATAATTTCTTTAGGATCGATACGAACGAGTTCATCGATGAGCCTGTGCTGGGATTCTTCATATGGGGCTTCAGAAATCCAAAATTCTCCTGTTGAAAGATCCAGGGTAGCTAACCCGACTCGGCGTTCCGAAAGAGGTTTTCCAGAAACAGGCTCTAGCGAGAAATAGATCGAAGAAATATAGTTAGCTTCTCGGGCATGGAGAAGTTCGTGATCATATAAAGTTCCGGGTGTATAGACCCGAACCACCTCACGTCGAACGAGCCCTTTCGCGGCCTTTGGATCTTCGACCTGTTCGCAGAGGGCCACGATTTTTCCGGACTTAAGGAGCTTTGAGATGTACCCGGTTGCCGTGTGGTGTGGCACACCGCAGAGGGGAATAGCTGTACCTTTAGTTTTTCCTCGTGCGGTGAGCACTATGCCTAAGAGCCCAGAAGCTTCTTCAGCGTCCTCGAAAAACATTTCGTAGAAATCCCCCACACGAAAAAACAGGATAGCGTCAGGATGTTGGGCCTTGATGCCTTGATATTGGCGCATGAGTGGGGAAAGTTCTTGGTCGTTCATAGGGAGTAAGTTCGTTGTGGTGAGAAAGGTCGATACAAAGGTGATATCCTATTCTGTGTTGGTTCGGAGGGTGGATGACAGAGTGAGGCTTCTTGCTCCTGTTGCTCGGAGGGTCATCGTACGCGTTGTCTCTGTCTCTCCATGTTCCAAATGCACCTCAAGATAATCTGGTGGAAGGGCTTGAATGAAGCGATCAGCCCATTCAACAATGACAATATTCCTGTCAGTGAAATAGTCTTCCAATCCCAACTGTAAAATAGCGGCAGGGTCTTCAAGTCTGTACAGATCAACATGAATGATAGGAACGGGACCTTCATAGACTTGAATAAGAGAAAACGTTGGACTATTCACTTGTCCATATGGAAATCCCAATCCTCTAGCAATCCCTTGAGTCAGGAGTGTTTTTCCTACACCTAGTTCTCCGGTTAAGGCGATGACATCCCCTCCCCTTAGAGAATGGGCCAAGCGTTCTCCAAACGCCAGTGTTTGCTCCACTGAGGTCAATTCCCGGGAAAAAGAATCAAGACTAGGGCTAGAAGAAACGTCGGAAGAACTGTCCAGGTTTGTAGGTCCTCCTTTTATCTGGAAAGCGTTTTGGTGAGAGCATGGGGAATAGCTGCGATGAGGTCGCTGGCGATCAAGCCCGGTTCTCCTATGGTTGAGGCAGCTATGTCGCCAGCCAATCCATGTAAATAGACGCCTGCTCGAGCGGCATCCCAAGCGGTCAGACCTTGTGCTAGCAGCCCTGCAATCATCCCTGTTAACACATCTCCCATCCCGGCCGACGCCATTCCCGGGTTTCCTGTTGGGCAAATGGCAATGTGGCCTTGAGGGTTAGCGATGACGGTGTTGGCACCTTTTAAGACCAGAATGACGCGATGGGTGGAGGCAAAGCTCCTGGCTGTCCCTATTCGGTCTTTATTAATAGATTTTGAGGAGGTGTTGCTTAAGAGTCGAGCCATTTCTCCAGGATGTGGAGTTAACACCGGAAGCTGTTTCATGTTGGGAAACACAGCCAGGTGGGAGGTTAGATTATTAAGGGCATCGGCATCCAACACACAGGGTGCCTCAAGTTGAGGCAGTAATTCGGATAACAGATCGGTGGTTGAAGAGGATATGCCTATTCCTGGGCCAAAGGCCAGAGCCGATTTGTCTTGGGAAAAGTGTAGCAGGTCTGGACCAGCTTCGATCCCCACCAGGTGTTCGCGTGTCTCGGGTAAGGCCAGGGTCATGACCTCAAGAAGCTTGGATTCCACGATAGGCATAACGGTTTGAGGTGTTGCGACAGTGACGAGGCCAGTTCCAACTCGCAGAGCCCCCAGGGCGGCTAGAGCGGGTGCTCCGGCCTTTCCAGGCGATCCAGCGACAATTCCTGTGTGGCCAAATGTGCCTTTATGAGAAGACGCTGGTCGTGGAGGAATTAAGGAGGGAATGAATTCTTGTGTTAAGAGCTGAGTGTGAGGGTTCAGTTCTTCAATAAATTCATGAGGAATACCAATATCGACCACTTCGATGTGTCCAACCTGATTAATGGCGTCTCCGACATAGAGTCCAATTTTTGGATAACCGAACGTCACCGTCAGGTCTGCTTTAACGGCTCTGCCTAAGATGGCCCCGGTTTCGCTATCCAATCCCGAGGGAATGTCCACTGCCACGGTGGTGCAGGCCTGAGACCTGTTGATTGTTTCAATGGCCATGGCATAAGGATCCCGGACAGATGAGGAAAGGCCGGTGCCGAGAAGCGCATCAATGAGGATATGGGCATTATGCGTGACAGACTGTAAATTTTCCTGATTAGGTAGCACGAGGATTTGAGAAAGTTTGGCCTTTTTTTTAAATCGTCGGTACATCGTTTTGGCATCAGGACTGAGCTCTTGATAAGGAGCCAGCAACATGACTGTGATAAGGGCTCCCTTGGCCTGTAAGAGTCTGGCGACGACTAAACCATCGCCACCGTTGTTCCCTTTCCCGCAAAACACGACAATCTTTTTCCCCTTGGGTGAACCACAGTACTGAAGCAAGTGGGTGACCACGCCCGTTCCTGCCCGCTCCATTAACGTGGTGCCCGGCACTTTGGCCTTTTGGATTGTCTGACGATCAAGCTCTCGCATCTGTTCCGAGTTTACCAGCCACATAAAAGCTAATTTCGAGTAGGGGTAAAAAAATTTATGTGAGGAGGGCTTTCATTTCTCGAACCGCGCGCTCAAGGCCCACAAACACGGCTCGTGCAATGATGCTATGGCCAATATTGAATTCTTCGATTTCAGGGATTTGGGTCATGCGTTTGGCATTCTGATAGTTGAGTCCATGTCCGGCGCTGACACGTAGCCCTAATTTCGCAGCGAGTTTAGCGGCTTGAACGAGGGCATTGAATTCTGTGTCAGTTTCCTGTTGTCGCCGGGTATTGGCGTAACGACCGGTGTGGAGTTCTACGAAATCGGCCTCCACCTTGTGTGCGACCCGAATTTGTTGTACGTCAGGGTCTACGAATAAACTAACGGAAATTCCCCCTTCATGCAGATAATTCACCATGGTTTGGATCCGTTCTCGGTGCTCGACGACATCCAGCCCTCCCTCTGTGGTCAGCTCTTGTCGACGTTCAGGAACTAACGTGGCAATGTCAGGCTTGACCTGGAGAGCAATTTTGGCGACCGAATCTTCCGCGGCCATTTCCAAATTCAATTGGATATTGACGGTTTCCCTTAGGATTGTGAGATCGCGATCTTGGATATGGCGCCGATCCTCTCTCAGATGCACAACCAGACCTTCCGCACCGGCCAATTGTACCAGAGAGGCGGCCATTATCGGGTCAGGTTCATATCCGCCACGAGCCTGACGGAGGGTTGCCACATGATCCACGTTCACACCTAGTCGCGCCATAGAATCTCCTCTTTGGAACATCCACAGTGGAAGTGCATTATCGCAAACGGGGATATCTCCGGCAATAAAACAAAGGGGTCATCGAGTGTGGGATCATTGTCAAAAAACCTGCTTATCAATTTTTCCCCAAAATAGTCTCTTCCCAAATTGACTGGTTTCATTCCCTGCTCTAGAATGAAATTTCTTAATCTTTTGGACGATTTTCTGTTCTCCATTGCCCTATAACAAACGACGTTCCTTAAATTTTCATTGACAATGGACCCTTTTTACCGCATTCAACGGCTTCCTGGTTACGTCTTTACTCAAGTCCAGGAATTAAAGCTTCAGGCTCGAAAGCGAGGCGAAGATATTATTGATTTGGGGATGGGAAACCCAGATCAACCGACTCCTCCCCACATTGTCGAAAAATTAATTGAAGCGGCGCAGAATGGACGGAATCACCGGTATTCAGCTTCCCGTGGTATCACCAAATTACGCCATGCGATTTGTGGTTGGTATCAACGAAAATATGATGTCAGTTTGGATCCCGAAACCGAAGCTATTGTGACCTTGGGAGTGAAGGAAGGTTTGGCCCATCTGGCTTTGGCTATTGTGGGGCCAGGGGATGTCGTCCTCGCACCTACTCCAACCTATCCGATCCACATGTATTGTGTCATTATTGCTGGGGGAGAAGTTCGTGGGGTGGAATTGGGACCTGAGACAGATTTTTTTGAAAATTTAACGCGAGCCTTTCGGCAAACGCAGCCGGCTCCTCGGGCCTTGATCATCAGCTTTCCGCATAATCCCACCACGCAAGTGGTGGATTTGGAATTTTTTAAAAAGGTGGTCGACTTTGCGTTGGAACACAACGTCTGGGTTATTCATGATTTAGCCTATGCCGATTTGGTGTTTGATGGATATCGTGCTCCGAGTCTATTGCAAATTCCGGAAGCCAAAAAAATAGGGGTTGAATTTTATTCCCTCTCCAAAAGTTATAATATGCCTGGCTGGCGGGTGGGATTTTGTGTGGGGAATCCTGACCTGATCGGTGCCTTAACACGAGTCAAAAGTTATCTCGACTATGGGATGTTTCAGCCCATTCAAATTGCGAGTATTATTGCCTTAAACGGTCCACAAGATTGCGTGAAAGATATCGTGAGCCTATACGAACGGAGACGCAATGCCTTGGTGCGTGGACTGAATCGTATTGGATGGCCCATTGATTATCCGCGTGCCACGATGTTTGCCTGGGCTAAAATTCCACAACCGTACCTGGGCATGGGATCTTTAGAATTCTCAAAATTCTTGCTTCGGGAAGCAAAAGTAGCCGTGTCACCTGGCATCGGTTTTGGAGAGGGTGGTGATGAGTATGTGCGGTTTGCTCTCGTCGAAAATGAACACCGGATTTTCCAAGCGGTCCGTGGGATTCGCCAAGCCTTGAAATTTGGAGACGGGTCATCATGAATCAGGTGGTGAAGGTCGGATTGATCGGTTTTGGCACAGTCGGGACGGGTGTCGTAAAAATTCTCCAAGGTAATGCAGATCTTATCGCCAGGCGAGTTGGTCGACCGGTAGAACTCGCCAAAATTGCGGATTTAGATGTTACCACAGATCGCGGGGTCACGGTCCCTTCTGAAATGTTGACCACCAATGTCAATGAAATTCTGAATGATCCTCAAATTGATATCGTGGTGGAATTAATTGGTGGGCATGAACCAGCAAAGCGCTTTATCCTTCAAGCCCTCTCAAGTAAAAAAGGCGTGGTGACAGCAAATAAGGCATTGCTAGCCGATCACGGGGAAGAAGTGTTTGAGAGGGCGTTCAAAGCCCAGGCTGATCTTGGGTTTGAAGCCAGCGTAGGAGGAGGCATTCCTATTATTCGTTCCCTGACTGAAGGCCTGGCAGGTAATCGCCTGACCTCCATAATGGGTATTATGAATGGAACATCAAATTATATTTTGACTCGAATGACGCAGGAGGGACGGGACTTTCACGATATCCTGAAAGAAGCCACGCGTGAAGGCTATGCCGAAGCTGATCCCACTTTGGATATCGAGGGTATTGATGCCGCACATAAATTAGTCATCATGGTCAACTTGGCCTATGGGACCCCTGTTCCTATGGATGCGGTGTTCACCGAAGGCATATCCAAGATTTCCACGGTGGACATTGCTTTTGCCAGAGAATTGGGGTTTACGATTAAGTTGTTAGGCATTGCCAAGTTTCAAGATCAGATTATTGAAGCGCGGGTGCATCCGACCCTCGTTCCTACAGAGTCTCCTATTGCTCAGGTCCATGGGGTTTATAATGCGATTCATCTGGTCGGCGATGCCGTGGGTGATATTGTGTTATATGGGCAGGGGGCTGGTTCCCTTCCAACCGCGAGTGCAGTGGTAGGAGATATTATCGATTTGGCTCGGAATCGAATATATGGGTCTTTCTCTCGTGTCCCTGCGACCTCTTTCCAGTGGAGTTCACGTCGGCCGCTCGCCATTAAGCCAATGGCTGAAATACAGAGTCGGTATTATCTGCGTTGTATGGTCAAGGATGAACCCAGTGTTCTCTCGACCATTTCCGGGATTTTGGGCAAACACGGAATCAGTATCTCATCGGTTCTTCAAAAAGGGAGGAAGCAAGGTCAGCCGGTTCCTTTGGTTATCCTCACTCATCATTCTAGTGAGCGTGGGCTTCAAGCTGCACTTCAAGACATGAATGCCCTTCCTATTATTTCCGAACCGACAACCCTGATAAGAATGGAAGGTACTGAATAAACCCTGACACGTTCTTGGCCGATAGAGGCAGAATGAAAACCATGATACCCTGGCGCGGCATTATCGAGGAATACCGAAAATTTCTTCCGGTGAATAATCAGACACCTATTGTGTCGTTGCAGGAGGGCCACACTCCCCTCATTTCAGCAACACGATTAGCCAAAACCGTGTGCCCAGGAAGAGAATTATTTCTAAAAATTGAGGGAGCCAATCCCACGGGCTCATTTAAAGATCGAGGGATGACTATGGCGGTGTCCAAGGCCATGGAAAAGAAGGCTAAAGGATTGATGTGCGCCTCGACCGGAAATACCTCTGCTTCTGCAGCCGCGTATGCAGCCAAAGCCGGCTTGCCAGCTTATGTCGTTGTTCCAGCCGGGAAAATTGCCTTAGGTAAGTTAACCCAGGCCCTCATGCATGGCGCGCGCGTCATACAAATAGAGGGAAACTTTGATCAAGCACTCACCATAGTCAAAGAGCTTTGTGAGGAAACGGCTATTGAATTGGTGAATTCCATTAATCCCTTTCGGCTGGAGGGGCAAAAAACCGCGGCCATGGAAGTGTGCGATCAACTGGGATGCGCTCCGGTCATCCATGCCTTACCCGTTGGCAATGCTGGAAATATTACGGCCTATTGGCGAGGGTACCGCCAATATCAAGAGGCAGGGCAGTCCCAGTTGTTGCCTCGCATGTTTGGCTTTCAGGCCGAAGGGGCTGCTCCACTCGTGAGAGGTCATGTGGTGGAATCACCGCAAACAGTGGCTTCCGCGATTCGTATTGGCAATCCTGCGAGTTGGACGTTAGCCCTTCAAGCGGTTGAGGAGTCCGAGGGTTGCCTTCATATGGTATCCGACGAGGAAATTCTTCAGGCGTATCAAATTGTGGCCTCTGAGGAAGGGGTGTTTTGCGAGCCTGCGTCAGCGGCCTCGATTGCCGGAATTTACAAACTTCATCGTGAGGGCCTCTTACCCAAGGAAGGTTTAATCGTTTGTACACTTACTGGCCATGGGTTGAAAGATCCAGATACAGGATTATCTGTTTCCTATCGACCTGTGACTGTCCCCGCGACTCGTGAAGCCGTTGCCGCTCAATTAACAGCCTAATCATTTTTTGTGGCCATCGCCAATATTGTCAATTATCTCCTACTCCATGAATCCTTAACAGTGAGGCAAGGGTCGTGAAAAAAACGATCATGGTTCACATTGATGGAATACCGACGCATCCCTTGGAAGAGTTGGGCGTGCGTACTGTGCTGCAAGCAGCTCAGATCTCCCATCTTGATGATCTCGCTCGAAATGGAGAAATAGGGCGGTTAGGGGTCCCGAAGGAACCGCGCCCCTTTTGTGGAGAGCTCGCCCTGGTTAGTTTATTTGGGTATGACTCGCAGAAGTGGTATCTCGGACCAGGGGCCTTTGAAGCCATCAATTTAGAGGTGGTCCTAGATCGGAATGATGTCGCATATCTCTGTGATTTTGTCACTTTGCGGGGAGAGGATGGGTGGGGAGACGGGAAAAAACTTGGCGCCTCAATAATGTTGGATGCTGTGTCTGGAGCAGGAGTAGAAACTGAGGACGCTCGGGAGCTTATCGATGCGATTAATGAACAATTAGTCTCGGAGAATATACAATTTTATCTTGGGCATCATGCTCGTCATCTCATGGTTTGGGTAGGAGGCAACGCGAAAATCGGGTGTGGAAATCCCTACGAAATTATTGGTAAGCCAATCGATACGCATTTAGCGACTGGAGATGGGGCTCAAATATTGCGGGAACTGATGGAAGCCTCTCGAATGATTCTTCGGCATCATCCGGTGAATAAAGAGCGAGTCAATGACGGATTGAAGCCCATCAATTGTTTGTGGCTCTGGGGCCAGAGTAAGCCGGTGGAATTACCCGTGTTGCAAGAGCGCTGGCCGATTCACGGCGCGGTGGTCTCACCTAGTGGGCCCTATCGTGGTATCGCTATGGCGAGTGGTCTGCAAGCGGTGAAGGTAGATGAGCAAAGTGCTGATGAACACGATCGGTTGCGTACCATGGCGGCCATGGCCTCAAAAATTTTTGAGAAATATGATCTCGCTTGTCTCCATATTCCATTCGCTACGAGAGCGAAGTCTGATGGGCAGACGGCGGGGCCATCCTTGTTAGTGGAGAATATGCAGCGTATTGATGAACACCTCATAGAACCGTTGCGGCAGATCTGTGAGGAATCTGGAGAAGGGCGGCTCTTGGTGGTTGTTACTCCTGGCGCTAGCTATTTAAAGGAGGGAGTACCTTCTCCGGTGCCTTTTGTGCTGTATGAAGGGCAGGCGGCTAATGAGCCATCAAGCACGAGAGTGTTTAATGAACAAGAAGCTTCTCAGGGCCCAATTCAAAATGCGACGACGGTTTTTGAACGGCTATTCGGAAAGAACTAGGTGGTATGGCCTGTTATGTAAAAAAATTTGGTGGGACATCGGTTGGGAGCATAGAACGTATTCAACACGTGGCACAGCTCATTGACAAAGCCTATCACGAGGGGCATCAATTAGTGGTGGTGTTATCTGCCATGAGTGGGGAGACTGATCGGCTCATGAAAATGGCGAGAGACATAAGTACGGATCCAGATGACCGTGAACTGGATGTCTTGCTCTCGTCAGGGGAACGTGTCACGATTGCTCTCATGGCCATGATGCTAAGGAGTCTAGGCATTAATGCGCGGTCATTTACGGGGCGGCAAGTAGGAATTGTCACTGATGGGTCTCATACGAAAGCCCGGGTCTCTCGGGTTGATACGGAACGAGTCCGAGCCGCCATACAAGAGGGGGTTGTCCCAATTGTGGCAGGGTTTCAGGGCATCAATGAAGCGTCCGACGTGACGACTCTGGGGCGGGGCGGGTCGGATCTTACGGCAGTTGTTCTGGCTGCTGCCCTGAAAGCAGATACGTGTTTTATCTATACCGACGTGGATGGTGTGTATACTGCCGATCCGAATGTGGTGCCGTCGGCCAGGCGATTGGAGAAAATTTCCTATGAGGAAATGTTAGAATTGGCCAGCTTAGGTGCCAAAGTGTTACAGACACGTTCCGTGGAACTTGCCGCAAAACATCAAGTGCCGGTAGAGGTGCGATCGAGTTTTCAAGACGGACCGGGAACCCGTGTGGTAAAAGAGGATACTGATATGGAACAAGTCTTAGTTTCGGGAGTGACAGGGGATCGCAATCAAGCCAAGATCACGGTCATTGGTGTTCCGGATCAACCTGGCATTGCGGCGAAAATGTTTGTCGCCATTGCGGAAGCCGCAATTAATGTCGATATGATTATTCAAAATGTCAGCCATGAATCCTTGACGGACATTTCCTTTACCGTGCCCAGGGGAGATCTCAAGGCTGCGACCAGCCTTGTGCAAAATCTTGCCAAAGAGGTGGGTGCTCGAACTTTTGAAGTCAATGATGCCATTGCCAAAGTCTCGTTAGTGGGAGTTGGGATGCGGTCGCATTCCGGAGTCGCAGCACGAATGTTTGCGACGCTTTCTCGCGATGGGATCAATATCATAATGATTAGTACCTCAGAAATTAAAATCTCCTGTGTGGTCGAAGAAAAATACATGGAATTGGCCGTGCGGGGCCTTCATGAGGAATTCGAATTAGATAAATCTCCAGCCGTATAGAGCAATATCGTTTCGCCCAATTGTTGGTCCGAAACTGGGAAGTGAATGACATGCGATGACACAAGAGCCATCAACCATTGAAATTTATGATACGACATTACGGGATGGGTCTCAGGCCGAAGACGTCAGTTTTTCGGTCGAGGATAAGGTTCGGATTGCCATTAAATTGGATGAATTGGGCGTGCATTTCATCGAGGGTGGTTGGCCAGGAGCCAATCCCAAAGATATTGAGTTCTTTCAAGTTATCAAAACCACCCCACTTCAACAGGCAAAAATTGTGGCCTTTGGTTCAACCAGAAAGACTAAAAATTTGGCGAAAGATGATCCTACGCTTGAGGCACTTCTTTCGGCGGAAACCGACATTGTCACAATTTTTGGAAAAAGCTGGACACTGCATGTTACCGAAGCCTTAGAGACCACATTAGAAACCAATTTGGAACTCATTGAAGATTCAATTGCTTTCCTCCGCTCGAAGGGTAGGCAGGTGTTTTACGACGCTGAACATTTCTTTGATGGTTACAAGACTGATCCCAGTTATGCGCTAAAAACCATTGAGGCAGCCGGGAAAGCTGGAGCGGAGAGGATTATCTTGTGCGACACCAATGGGGGCACTATGCCGTGGGAGATTCGAGAAATTGTCTCAACGGTTCGGGAGCGATGTTCGATTCCATTGGGCATCCATGCTCATAATGATGCGGAGATGGGGGTGGCGAATTCCTTGATGGCGGTTGAGGCCGGTGTCACGCACGTTCAGGGCACGATTAATGGCATTGGCGAACGGTGTGGGAATGCAAATCTCTGTTCTATTATGGCGAACTTGGAATTGAAAATGGGTCGAACCCCATTGGGTGACGGCAAGCTAGCCAATCTAAGGGCTACCTCTTTTTACGTGGCAGAAATGGCGAATCTCTTGCCAAATAAACGGCAACCCTATGTAGGGGATGCGGCGTTTGCCCATAAAGGAGGTGTGCATATTCATGCCGTGCAAAAAAATCCGGTTACCTATGAGCATGTCCAACCTGATCAAGTTGGCAATCACCGTCGGGTGTTGATTTCAGATAATAGCGGACGTAGCGCGGTCTTTGGAAAGATGGAGACCTTTGGATTGGATCTTCCTCTGGATAATCCCAAAGTTCAAGAGTTATTGGGTTCTCTGAAAAACCTGGAATATGAAGGCTACCAGTTCGAAGGCGCAGAGGGATCCTTTGAACTCTTGGTGCGAAAAGCATTGGGAACCCATACCCCTTCCTTTGAACTCCTGGGTTGCCGCATCATTGTTGAGAAGCGTAATGCACAAGAAGAGCCGATCTCGGAAGCCACCATTATGGTTAAAGTGGGTGACGTGGTTGAACATACGGCCGCGGTTGGCGATGGTCCAGTTAATGCCCTTGATCATGCTCTTCGGAAAGCTTTGGAACATTTCTACCCTCAGCTCAAAGAGGTGAAGCTGTTGGACTATAAAGTGCGGGTCTTAACAGGGCTGAGAGGGACAGGATCCCGTGTCCGGGTGCTGATCGAATCTGGGGACCATAAAGAGAAATGGGGGACCGTCGGCGTATCCGAGAATATTATTGAAGCAAGTTGGCAGGCCTTAGCTGATAGTATTGAATATAAGCTTATGCGAGAAAAAACCTAAGTTAATATACATAAATCCGCTCCTTGTTCTTCCCAGATCCCTCACTCGTCTATTGTGGATAAGGTCCTGAAAAGTAAGAAGTTCTTGACAAGATTGATAAGGAGGGTTACGTTCTGCCAATCGAGGCTGTCAGGAGAGTAGGATCGACCAACACTTTCCTCTCCTTTCACAATCATTTGCCAGGGGGAACTGATTATGCGAAAGGCGGACATCGCCGACATCATCACAGAGACCGCCGGGATTCAGAAAGCGGAAGCCATGGAAATGGTGGAGCAGGTCTTGGATCTTATTAAGGCTATGCTGCAACAAGGAGAAGTAGTCAAAATTGCAGGTTTTGGGAATTTTGTCGTTCGAAGTAAAGGAGAGCGGAAGGGGCGAAATCCACGGACAGGAGAGGAAATTGCCATTACACCGCGACGCGTGGTGTCCTTCCGGCCAAGTGCTCTTTTTAAACAATACGTCAATTCTGAAGGTCAAGGCGTATCATGATTATGGGTCAGTTGTACATTTCCTGAAAATAGCTGGTATATGCTCTAGAAAAATTCTAGTGTTAGTAGCTGAGGGGAATGATCAAAAAAGTCATCCAGCAAGGCCACAGCCCTTTGGACGCGCGGAGTGTACTCCTAGTAGGTGAGCATGGCAAAAGGGTGAGAACGCCGCTGGTGGCTTTTTTCAACATTCCCATTATGGTGTAACCAGACATGGCAGCCGGGACGAAACACGAGGATAAGGCTGGATATAAGATTGGGGAAGTCGCCTCGTTAACCAATCTTCCTGCCTATGTCCTGCGGTTCTGGGAATCAGAATTCATTTTCTTGAAACCCAAGAAAAGTCAGGGAAAGCATCGAATCTATACCAAAACAGATATTGAAACAATTTTTGAAATTAAACGAATGCTCTATGAGGAAGGGTATACGATTGCCGGGTTAAAACGATTTTGGTATCGCAAGAAAAAAGGCGGGAAATCCGTTCAGGTACCGAAAGATCGTGTGGAGAAGGCCAAAGTTGAATTGCAGGGGATTCTCAAGCTCTTAGATCGGCGATCAGCATAAGTTGAGAAACAATACAAAAATTTCAAGACAACCGGTATTTGGCGGGGCGTGGCGCAGCCCGGTAGCGCACTCGCTTGGGGTGCGAGAGGTCGGCCGTTCAAATCGGCTCGCCCCGACCATTTTTTTCTAGGAAAAGAAAGTCAGAAGTAAGGAGTGAAAAGTGAGGAGAAAGAAATAAGAAGTCGCTCTCCTTTTTCTGGCCACCGCTAGGCCTGCAAGTCTTCATCCTCGATTAAATCTTCGCTATCAGGCATTCCGTAGGCCACAAACTTTGCATACGAAAGATAGATTTGGCTGCTGTCACGCATAGCTGATGCGCCAGCTTTCATTCGTTGGAACTTCGCTTGATCTCCCGGATCTTCACTCTTTTGTAAGGCCCCAACGTGTTCCTCTAGCAAAATAGAATAGCGCTGCATGGCTTGCTCAATTTCCATATAGGCTTGCATGATAGAGTCTTGCATTGATTGTCCTCCACGAAAATAATTTTCACCTTACAAAAGCCCGTATCGCTGGTCAACTTGTCCTCGATAAAGGAATGATCATGATCGCGACAAATGAAGAGACCGGTGCTGAAATTTGGAGAGGTTTCCCGTCCTGACCCGTTTGACCCGTTTTTTAGGGATTCAGTAGAATGCCTTGGCTTAAGTTGGAGAATCTGATTGTGTGTCGTGTGCAAGTAGAAAACGCTGCCCCCCTTATTTATCCGCTTTATGAAAACGCCCCCCCTCCCATGGATTTCGGTCATCATCCCCATCAAAGATGAGCGGGACAATATTCCTGTATTAGTCACCCAACTGCGTGAATTTTTTGAGGTCCGGCCGGAGAGTCAAACGGCCCGGTTTGAATTGGTATTTGTGGATGATGGAAGCACCGATGGAAGTGGGTCCGTCTTGGATGAATTGGTCCATCATTCAGCCGTGATTCGTGTCATTCATTTGGATGAAAATCATGGGCAAACGGCTGCCTTTGATGCCGGGTTTCGGCAGGCCAAAGGAGAGTTGATCGCCACGATGGATGGCGATTTGCAATATGACCCTCAGGATTTTGGTAAATTGTTGCCGTTGGTTAAAAAGTTCGATGTCGTTTGCGGGCGCCGCGCCGCTCGGCATGACAATATCGTGCGTCGTTGGTCGTCAACTGTTGCCAATCGCGTGCGAAATTTTGTGGTGCATGATGGCATTGCCGATACAGGATGTTCGTTGAAAATTTTTCGACGAGCGGTGATAGAACGAATGCCAATGTTTAAAAATATGCATCGCTTTTTCCCCGCTTTGGCTAAGATGTATGGGTTTACCCTGACTGAAGTTCCCGTGCAACATTTTCCTCGTGTCCATGGCTCATCCAAATATGGTGTGGGCAATCGGTTATTTGTGGGATTGTATGATTTGTTTGCTGTTCGCTGGATGCAAAAGCGCTGTCTCAACTACACGTTACGAGAAACAAAGTCCTCACACCCCAATGAATGCCAACAGAGTGATGGGTAGGGAATGGATTTTTCCTCACTGTCAACAACAGAAATGGTATGGTTGGGAATTGGGTTTCTCGGACAAAGTCTCTTTTTCTCACGATGGTTGCTGCAATGGGCTTCCTCCGAACGACGGGAAGAAAGTCATATTCCTCTATCATTTTGGTATATGAGTTTAATCGGTAGTGTCATCGTGTTGGCCTATGCCCTTCATCGAGTCGATCCAGTCTTTATCGCGGGACAAAGCGTAGGAACCATTGTCTACGTGCGCAACCTCATTCTTCTCCATCGTGCCAAAAAGCGAGCGATGAGTGGATAATCTTTCAATCGTTTCCGACTCATCTTCGCCGCCTTCTCATCGCCCCTCTCGTCGTCAATCCGGATTTTCTCATTCTCCCTTCTCACATATCGCGTTGCTATTGGTGCTGGGCCTCTGGCTATTCGGGTTAGAAGGCGGATGGCTGGGTGGGTTAGAGATGGGAGGCATGGGACTGACAGATCGGGATGAAGGCAGTAACGCCGAGGCCGCTAGAGAAATGTTGGAGACCGGCGATTGGATTTCACCCACCCTCAATTACGAACCGCGTTTTGCCAAACCAGCATTCGTGTATTGGCTGATTAGTGGTTCCTATAGCCTATTTGGCATAACGGAATTTGCGGCTCGATTTCCTTCGGCCATTTCCGGACTGTGTGTAGTGTTGTTGCAGTATGCGTTTGTCTATCGATGGTTTGGCCCGTCACTAGCCTTTCTCTCCTCCATCATGTTGTTGCTGAATATGGAGTTTTTGGCCATCAATCGGATGGTGTTGACGGACCCGGAGTTAGTCGTTTTTACGACATTGGCAGGCTATAGCTTCTGGCAAGCCTTCAATGGTTCAACAAAGTCTAATCGATGGTGGTTCTTGAGTTTTTATCTGGCGATGGGGTTTGGCATGTTGGTCAAGGGGCCAGTTGGCATCATTATTCCATTGGTTGGCGTGATGCCCTATCTCACGCTGACGAGACAATGGAAAAGTTTTTGGCAAAAAGGATTTCCGCTTTTGGGAACGGGCCTTGTCCTTTTGGTTGCCGCTCCCTGGTATGTGGCGATGTTTCAAATTCATGGGGATGCCTATTGGGCGGCCGCACAAGCCAATACTACCGGGCGGTTCATGAGCCCTATGGAAGGCCATGGTGGGACGTTCTTCTTTTATTTGCCCATTTTACTGGTAGGCTTTTTCCCCTGGAGTGCCTTCCTGCCCTCTGTCCTCTATCAATCGTTAAAACAATGGAAAGCGTATTGGACGGGGCAGGCCTTTACGACGCAAGAACAAAATCTAGAATTTTTCCTTAGCCTTTGGGTGATAGGCCTGTTGATTTTTTTTACCCTTTCCGCCACCCGATTACCACATTATATCTATCCCCTGTTTCCGGCTTCGGCTATCTTGGTGGCTCTATGGTGGCGACGCTTTCAAGAAAAAGTCTTGCCACCAGATTGGCGAGGTCCTCGCCGTTTTCTCCTAGGGATTGGGTATGTGTTGGGGATTGCCATCATTATCGCTCCGGCCATTTTTCAGCATTTCATATCACAAATTGCCAAGGAGTTTCCGGCTGCGGTGCATGTGGACTTTGGGTGGCTCCCCACCTTCTTGGGCTTGGTTATAGTGTTGGGAACCATGGGAATTCGACTTTCCTTAGATTCAGAAACGAAACGGTCGTGGGCTGTAGGAATAGCGGGAGGGATGATGGTGATCTTTGGGTTATTCCTGGTCAAAGGCGCACTTCCGGTTTATCACATGTATTTTATTGAGCCCCCGCAGCAATTAGCGTCTATTGCGGAGTTTAACCTTGAAAAAAATGATCGCCTGTTGCAAGTGGGAAGAAAGCGCCCTTCCCTCAGTTTTTATGCCAAGCGTAAAGTGCATTTTCTAGGGCCACATGATGAGAAAGAATGGAACGATCATTTGGGTGCCTCCGGTAGGAAAATGATTATCCTGCAAACACCTCTTCGTCGGGACATTCCCGAAGCCGTGTCTGATTGGACTGTTGTTTTTGAACGTAGAGGTTTTTCACTCCTCTCCAGCGAACCGCTATTGTAAACGACAAAAACTTGTGTTGGAAATGAAGAGGTTTTCTCACTCTCCCGTTTTTTGGGGGAGAGTGAGTCGAGCTAAATCAAATAGAATGAGAATGTGAAATTTTGAAGATAAAGGGCGAAGAAAGCTTAGGCATGGCCCGAGGTCATTTTGGCTTTCAACATCTCGGCAAGAAATAATTTGTTGTCTGCGGTAAGGTTTTTGACCGAATCTTCAAACTTTTTGGCTCGATCAAGATTTTCTTTATAAAAGGAAATGTCAGATAATGTGCGCGTCGCATCTCGGGCCACACCCTGTAAGTCTCCCATCAGGCTGGGCGTTAATTTCCTGGTGGAAAGAGATTTGACCACCTCAACCAATCGTTGGGCTTCCTGAATCCATTCCTCATAGTTATTTTCCATTTTGATATAGGACTGGGCATCTCCAATAATCCACAGACGAATTAATTCGATTTCTTGAGACGTAATGTCTTCATTGTTCTGGAGCTTGCTTAACAATGAGGTCATCTCATCTTTGGTACTTTCCTGAATGCCTTCTCGTAGGTCATTATAGAGAGTCGTAAAAGTCTGGTTCAGTTGTTGAAGGGCGGTGATGGGCGTATCTGTGTTGATGGTGGGGCATTGGGTCACCGCCTGCTGAACACCCTGTTGAACTTTTTCTTGATACATGGAGTTTCTCCTGTTTGGGTAGATACCCCTCGGTCGTGCCAAATGGGGAATCCAGATTATTATTCATTGAACCAACAAATGGACCCGTGTCATGCCAAACACATCCAAGGCCACACGTAATCCTTGATGATTTTTCGGTTGGGATGCCCAAAAACTGAAGACGGGTAGGGGGAAAATACCTACTATTTTCTTACGATATTAAGAAGTGAGCCGAGATCGCCAATAACCAGGTTTGCGATGTGCATGTGCGACAGCTGCTAGGATAATTTTCTCTCCACGAATAAAGTAAGGAAGGTAGTAGGGGAAAATGGGGCAATTGACTCGACGATAACCGCCATCTCGCTCATGCCATAGAAACGGCTCTTCCGCGATTCGGTCAACCACAAAGGCAATTTCGTTTCGAAACCGTTTGCCTAGGCCAGGTTCTTTGCCTTCGTACCAAAGGGCGGCTTCAATCAATTCCTGGCGAGCCTCGTCCAGGAATTCAACAATCATCGGCCTAGTTGGTTGTCAAGTTCTGAGAAAACTTCGCTGACAGGTCTTGATCGAGTCTGGCCTTGGTCATACCGCATGATCCGTTCGCGAATAGCAATGTCCCAAGCTTCATCGATATCAGGTGAAGCATCAGGTTCGCTTAATACGAGAAGACGATGGGCCAAACTCAGGCGTTGGTTAAGAGGAAGGTGTTCGGCTTCTTGAAGGATTTCTTCAATTGTTTTCATAGGGAAATGGTACAAGATTTTGGCAAGGCTGTCATCTATGGTCGAAAAGGTCTCAAGGTGTTTTCTTAGATTTCTTGACATATTTCGTTGATTGACGAAGAATTGCGGACCTATGGGCTGGTATTTCTTCCTTTTTCTGGAATTATTTAAATTTTCCATAAGTGACGGGTTTCGGCCCGGCAGCCGAGTTACTTTTCGTTTGGGAAAAGTAACCAAAACCATTGACGCCCCGCCCGGCCTCATTGGATGGGACGGACGCTGGTCATGGATGAGGGCGGACCAACTCGCTGCGCTCAGACAAGGTCCGCCAGATAATTAAAGCGTCCGTCCAGAGGGCCAGGCGGCAGGCGTCGGGCAACCCAGGTAAGACTGCTTTGGATATTACTTGGAATTACACTAGAATCAAGTGAAGGGCTTTAGTGAAAGCACCGAATGGCGAGCAAGCAATTGAAGAAAAAGGAATTTGCTTAACTGAGTTTGGGTTCAAAGGCTTGCTAGGTGGTCAGGAATAAACAATCCGCATTTTATTAGGATCAATCTAATCAGTGTTAGCAGGTGAGAACAGTTGCAGGGTGGGAGTCGTGCAAGAATGACGGGACAAGACGATAAAGAGAAGCGGATGATTGATTTCTTGAATCTACGTATGTCACAGATGCACTCATACCACGACCATAAGGAGAACATGGCTCATGCTGCCGTTGTGGTAGCCCTTGGCCTGGTGGGTGCCGTTCTCAGTATCCAAACTTGGCCGCCTAGCTGGGTCCCCTCGTTGTGTGTGTCGAGTAAGACCATGGCTTTTATTGGAATCGTAGCCGTGTGGCTTCTCATCCACGTTTACATGCGCTGGCAACTCAGGAATCGAAGAGTTGCTGCCATTTATGTAGCGGCTCTTCTCAAAGTGCTTCGGGCGTGGGCGACTTCGCCACCAACTGAGGAGCAACTCAAGGCTTGGGAGCAAGATCCGCTGCCGAGAGTTAAAATTCACGACTTCATTAATTTTCTCATTCCGTGGAAACGGTCGAATGTAACTGCTGACGAAGAGTTAAAGGGATATCCCACTGCATTTGTCAAAGAACTACAACAGAGCAGCACCGGTGCCGTTTGGAGCGAGTATATTGTGACTTACGGTAGTCTGCTTCTCGGGCTGTTCCTCGTGGTCAGAACGCTGCCATGACGCGGTGGTCCCCTCCCAACATCATCGACTAGGTTGGTCGGTTTCTTCGCCCGCTAACACGGCGCTCAACTCCGACGCGCAGAAGCGGCGTGCCGGTCAGCTGTGCGTTTGGCGTCAGCGGTGGGACATGACTACCGGGCCGCTTCGTGGGGGGATGATGGACGAGCTGGTTTGAGGCCTGAGGTACTTCATCATGCGGGAACTCATCTTTCTTGTGGGGAGAAGCTCCGTTGTTGGTAATTTCGTGTATACCTTTGGTGCACCCCCGACTGCCAAGGATCACGTTGTTCCTAATCTGCCCGCAGCCGGAATATCGTATGTGGTAGGGTATGCCCTTCAGGATGTCCACGGCTTACTTCCTTTCCTTCCAACGACGGCCCCGCAGAATCTCAATCGGTATCAACGGCGGTTTTACGAGTTGTACATGCGAGAGCCGTGGCAAAGCATACCTGAGACAACGGACTTTCAGCGAACCGAGGAGGGACTTCAATGTGAGCGCTAGATCGCATGACTTGAGAGGATCGCCTCACTACGGCAAGTTTGTACTACCTTCGCGCCTTGTTCGGTCGTGTGCCAGCCTGCTCGGAGCACGATGGAGGCAGAAGGTAGGACAGTACTTCGACGTGACCGCTGCCGCTGCGTTCTCAGGTCTTTGCATTGCCATAGTTCTCGGTCATCTTGCTTGGGTGAAGGCCGCGCAGGAATCGGAGAACCTTCACAGGCATTCACCTGTAGGCATCCACCTGGGAGCGGACGTCTACCCACCGACTGCACGCGACGTGAGGCTTCAGTGAAGACCCAGGTCTCCAATCTCCACCATTACAATCCGCTCTGGCGCGTGCCTGTAACATGGCGGACGACCTATTCCTGGGATCGTGTGAAGCTAACGCCGGTCATGCAACGCAGCCTGCGTCGTGCAGCCCTAACCGGTATTTTGAGCGAGGCAAGCCGGACCACAATGCGTGCACTGGAGGCAAGAGGCTTATGCAACGAGGGCCGGCTGACCCAAGAGGGTAAGGTAGTTGCGATTTCGCTGTTCGATTTACGAAAGCAGTGCAATTTGCTCGCGCTGCCCCATAAGATATGGCACCTTCCAAAAGCTCAAAGACCAGAGCTTGCTGTCATGGCGGCGATATCACAGACCGGCTGCAAGGTAGCCTATTGTGAGGGCGGAGCCATCACTCTACTGGTGTACTGTCTCTGCTTCGAGCGTCTTTGCCGGCTCGGCATGAAGCACTGGGGTAACGCCCGAACTGCACAGTCATTCATGTACACAAGCATCATGTGCTACGCAGACTTGCTCGGCGAGCATCCTGACCTGCCCGAACAGATGTTGGACGACATTGCTAACACCGGGGAGCCGGAGGTGATTTGTGCCTTCGATACCTTGAAGAGCTGGCAAGGATCTCGCGAAGGTTGGGCATTTCGTGACTGGGTCGGCGTTGATCGTGAGCTTATCCAGGTACTCTTTCGGGCCCTAGGCAACGCTCGCTGTGCTGCGATTGCGCGGTGCTTCTTGGAGGACCCATACGCCTACTCGAAAGGCTGGCCCGATCTTGTTTGGGTGGATGATTCGAGGGTTGGACTCATCGAGGTAAAGACAACAGATCGGTTGCACCCTAGCCAGATCATTACCATTTGCGAGATGCGTGATTTGGTTGACCTACAGGTGGAAGTAGCCCAAGTTCGGAGTCAGCAAGCCGCCTAACCGCCGGATAAACTCGGCGGCCTTGGTTACGCGGCAACAAGAGGGGTTCACCGTTGTCTGATGGACGAAAAAATGTCCGTGATCGCGCCATGTGTGATAATTTGAAGCAAACAGACGAACAAAGGTAATAGAAGCGCTAACAAGCTTAGAATGTTTTTTTGATAAGTCTGGAGAAGAAAAAAAATGATGAATCTTATAGGGAACGGATTGAGAACGTCAGGAGAGCCAAGAGAAACATGCCGATTTCTGAAATCGCTTCGACCCAGATGGGATTCAGCCCTGCGATAAAATTGTTGGGGCTTTCAGTTTGTGATAGTGGCTCGGATTGAGTTCCTAACCACCAGACGATTCCTGCCAAGATACTTGCTCCCACAATAATTGGACTGCCGGTGCTTGTTGCCAAGCCGAGGCCCATGAGGAGGCGCGGCAAGGTTGGTACCCTCAGATTAGAACTGGTATGAGTGATGGAGTATTCCCATATCCACCACAGGGATAGATTCAAGCCCACTATGATGGGCTTGATAGGCTCATGGTAGCTTAAGAAATGATTTCGAATGTGATATGGCGATGGCCACGTCGAATACGGTAGGTTTCGAATTCATGTCGGTCGAGGGTGAAAATCTTTTTTGAATTCAAAGATTCTGCTGCAACAATGATGGAGGCATCTGCCAAGTCCATGGGATGATCGGCGTATTGCTCCATTAATTCAAAGCTTCGTTCAAATCCTGCCGAATTGAGATAATACACAGAGACTCCTCCCTTGAGAATGAAGTCTCTTAGACGATCCGATCCATAACTTTCTGGAGAAAGTATATGAAAAGCCTCTGTGAGAACGGGGATGGTTGTTATGAGAGGAGTCCGAACTTTTTGGAGGATTATTTTTGAGAGATCGTGTTGGGGATCTTTTGGATCAAACAAGGCAACGAACGGGCCAGTATCGATGAGGATCATCGGCGATGTTTTTTCTGAAGGGCTTTTCGCACACCTTCCCGGGTTTTCGTCGAAGGGCCAATTGCATAGCCGCCTGGTCCCAGGTCCAATTCTTGATAGACGTCATATGGGGCACGATGGGTATGTTGGTCGATCTCCCGGTGTAGGACGAACAGTCCTTTTTTTAAGGCACCAGATATGGACAGACCTGTGGACTGAATGATTTGTTGCAAAATTTGTTCTGTCTCATCGTCTAACCGAATGGTTTTGGTGCCCATATGACCTCCTTATTCACTGTTGTATTACATAATGTAATACGTTGAGGGTTGGTTGTCAAAACTGGCCCCCTAATCAGAGAAAAGAGAGGTAGTCAGATGCCCTCTACCTCCTTTTGTTAAAGAGGGAACGGCATGTTAGACGGAGCGGATGAAAAAGGTCAGGAAGGTCAGGAGGAGCATTCCTACACCTAACGTCACTTCGGTTAAAATTGGATTGATTGCCATGGGCTGATTCTGTTGGATTGCTGAATGAGATGATAGAACAGATTGAGTTCCTAGCCACCAGATGGTTCCTGCCAAGGTGCTTGCTCCCACCACGATTAAGCTGCCGGTGCTTGTGGCGAGGCCGATGCCCATGAGGAGGCGTGGCCAGGTTGGCACTTTCGGATTTGTACTGGTATTTGCGACTGAGCATTCCCCTATCCACCAGAGGCGCAAACCCCATCCCACCATTAATAAGATAAGTCCGATAAACAACGATAGATTGGGTTCTAGTTCGATGCCTGGATGTGGAACGAGGATCCATAATAGGCCGAAGGCGGTGACGAGCCAGGGTAGGCTTTGGGCCAAAACACGTGTGGTTGCTTCTTTCCAGGTGACACGGGCGTAGACCAAGACCAGTCCACTTCCAATTCCCACCAACAGGCCTCCCAAAACATCCGTTGGGAAGTGTGACCCTTTGATTATTCGGCATAGGGCGATAAAGCTGGCAAGGCCAAACCAAAGGTTTTTTCCTTTGGGAAAGTAATAGGCGAATACCATGGCGACTGAAAATGATGCTGAAGTATGGCCGGAAGGGAAAGAATCCAGCCCGCTTTCCAGGGTAGGGCCGATCTCCCACGGAGTTGTTTCCATGATCCGGGGGCGTGGCCGGCTGAGGCTGTGTTTGAGGATTTGAGTGAATAGGCCACTGATGCCATGCGCGAGTAAGGAATAGAGCCCGGCGAATTTCCAACGGTCGGAATTGATCCAAAGGCCAATTCCTCCAACGGCCAAGGAAATGAGAACTAATGTAAGGCCGTCGCCCAGTTTGTTGCCGGTGTCACCGATTTGATCCACCAGCGGATTAGTGAAGCTATGGACGAGGTTCAGGGTGAAATGGTCCACCTGCCCCATAGCGGTAAATAAGACAATGAATAGCAGAAGTGATAGTCCGATGATCGAGTTTGAATTGTGCTTGGCTAGGAACGGATGAACGGGAGGAGATGGAGAAGACGGGTGATGAGTCACGATGGATTAGTGTTTTTCAATAATCCGTATATTTCTACCTCCCCTGACCCCTCCTTACAAAGGAGGGGAAGCCTAGGGGACCCAATCGGCGATGAAAATATTGAATTCCCCTTTGGTTGTGGTATTGCGGTCGGAGGACCATACGAGTTGTTTGCCATTCGGGGAAAACATGGGAAAACTATTGAAATATCCGTTAAACGTAATTTGCTCGGGTTGTGTCCCATCGTCTCTGATCACATGCAAATGAAATGACGGTCTTCCTTGATGATCGGGTGGTGTCGAGAGATTTGAAGAATAAATTATATGTTTTCCGTCCCGGAAGAAAAATGGTGCAAAGTTGGATCGTCCGTTTTTCGTGACTGGCGTTTTTTGTGATCCGTCAGCATTCATCACAAAGATTTCCAGGTTAGAGGGTTCAACCTGATTTTGTGCTAATAATTCCTGGTACGCCTTCACTTCGTCTTCGGTTTGAGGATGATGCGCTCGATAGACAATGCGTTTACTATCAGGAGAATAAAAGGCTCCACCATCATAGCCCACTTCTTCAGTTAAGCGTTTAAAGTTTCTGCCATCGATATCCATTGAATAGATATCAAGGTCCCCATCGCGTACAGACGTAAACACCACGGTCCGTCCGTTCGGGGCAATGGTGGCTTCTGCATCATAGCCCGGCGCCGAAGTTAAGCGTTGCAAATCGGTTCCGGCGATGTTCATGGAAAAAATGTCATAATTGTCGAGCGCCCATCGGTAGCGTTCCGTTCGGGGGAGTTTCGGCGGGCAGTGCCTGCCAGCAAAATGGGTCGAAGAAAATAAGAGCCGGCGGCTTCCTGGAAAAAAGTACCCACAGGTAGTGCCTCCAAGGCCCGTACTCACGCGGCGGACGTTTGAGCCGTCTAGATTCATGGTGTAGATTTGATAACAGGACCGTAAGGTTTTCCCATCCGGTTCTAATGTTGATTGATACACGAGTTTATAGCCATCAGGTGAAAAATAGGCTTCCGCATTTTTCCCGGAAAAGGTCAATTGGCGGATGTTCGCTAAATGTGGTTCGGGTTTGGATTTTTGAGATGGGCTATGTTTAGTAGGTAGGTCGGAAGCCCAAACCGGAGAAGAAACTATAAAAAATAAAATCGTCAATATTGGGCATTTTGCCAGAGCTTTGGTTCCAATTTTCCAATACATGGTTGTTGTCTCTCCCTCCCCTATGCCCTCCTTACAAAGGAGGGGTATTTTTTAAGATCGTTGCTGGAATTATTTTAGTAAATTGTCCGTAACTGGTGTTGTGATGATGAATTTACGAGCAGAGTGTACTGGCTGAAACATGCCGCGGGCAACAACTTTGCCCTGTTTGAATACCAAATAGCTATCCCATCCATAAAAGAACAGCAGGCGGGCGACCGGTGTGACCGCTTGTGGCGATAGGCCAAAAAAGAGCGAGACGGTGTGGTTGGAGAATTTTGGATGGGAGCAGGTGATGAGAAACGCCATCTCCGGTCCTTCGAAAGTCTGCTTCACAATTGTCATACGTCCTGATTCGATCTGAACATGCTTGTTACACGTCTTCAACGTCTTTGATTCCAAGAGCTGACGGGCCGGAGTTCCGATGATGAGATAGGACGCGGACTCCGTGATGACTGGCGAATCGCCTTGAAAGATCTCGATATCAGTCTGCCCCTGGATTCGCTGGGTGAGAGCTTGGAGACTGGCTACCTCTTCTTTTGAAGCGGTTTTGGCGTGAATCAGGATGCGACGAGTGTCTGTGTCCCAGCCATTCAGCATGGGGGACAATTGTTTCCGTTGTAGGCGCTGGAGCCAATGGTGTTCTGGGTCGAGTGTGACAGACGTTGGAGTATCGGGGACATGTAATGTGAACGATTGGCTAGCTTGCTCGAGCTTCAGTGTGGCGAAGAATGTTGATCCATCTTGAAGATTGACCTGGATCGGAAGAGGTAGTTTATAGGTCGCATCCTTTTGGGAGATGGTCCCGGACACAATGCTTTGGTCAGAGCGAAGGGGATCTGGCTGAGCTGAGAGATCGTCGAGCGTAATGGATGGAGCGCCCTGTCGGTCAATCCACTGTTTGAAAAAATCAGTCATGTCTTGCTTGGCAACCTCAGAGAAAATCCGGTTGAGATCTTCCCATTCAACATATCTTCCCGTTCCTTCTTGAGTAATTTGGCGGATGCTTTTGAAGAATGAGTTATCTCCAAGTTCCTGCCTGAGCATGTGAAAGACCAAAGCAGTTTTCTGATAGCCCACTGCATTATCAATCCGGGTTTCTTTGTGGTGGAAATGACGGATGGGGTAGTCCTTCTCAGGTGTGGCGTAGAGATTGTATTCATCCATCATTCGACGGCGCGTTTTGGTCGCCGCATCAAGATTGCCTGTCGCTTCATCGTAATAATAATTCGAGAGATAGGTGGTGAGGCCTTCTACCCAATTGCCTTTGGCAAAATCATTAAAGACAGAATTTCCTAGCCATGAATGCACAATCTCATGGCCGAGTGAATAGTGTTGTGTGTAGCCTCGTCGCACAATTCCTTGCCCAAGGAGGGTGAATGAGGGCAATCCTAGTCCGCTGGGAAAAAAGTTTTCAACCACCGCAAATTGTGTGAAGGGGTAGGGACCCAAGATTTTGGTGTACAGCTCGAAATATTTCTCAGTCGCTTCAAGATACTGTGTCGCCAAAGCTGCTTCGTCTGGAAATAGATAGGTCGCAAGTTGAATGTCTCGCCAGGGTTTTTTCTGGACCACGAACTGGTTGGCTGCCAGCGTCAAGGCTTCGGTAGGAGATGAAATGCTCCAGTGGCTTGTCTGTTGTGTCTCAGTGACAGCTTGATCGATTCCCCGGCCTTGTGTGATGGCCTGCCAATTGGCAGGGAGTGTCAGAGTAAGTTCAAATGTCACCAGATGGTGTTCCCAGGTTGGGTACCAGAATGTCTCGGAGGTCAGGTAAATCCCTTGTTGACCCACATGGCCATTGGTTTTATCCGGCCTGACAAACCGCAAACCGCTGGATGCGGTTGGTGAATCATCAATGAGCCCGTGATAAACAATGGTTAAGGCCCGTAATTCGTCTGATGGTTTATGGCTAGATGATGGATATTCGATTATCCATTTGGCGAATCCCGTTTGGTCTGATGGAGTATTAGGGCTTTGCGAAACTGGAAGCACCTGTCCGTTTATCTCTACCCGGTCAATGATTAGATGTGGATTCAGAGCAAACGACAGCGGTGATTCATTTAACAAGGTGCTTGGAAGTTGAAGAACATCTTTGGCGCTGAGTCGATGGGTGTTTGGGTCTAATGTAACGTTAAGAGTATGGTGGATAATTGGTAGTGTAGAGGCCTCAGAAACGTGGATCGTAATCAAAAACCCAACAATAAGACAGGTGAGAGATCGAAGGGTGAACATATCAAGCTGGAGGATTGTTCTGAGGTAATAAGGCGTTGATGAAGGCGGAGGCGTTGAAATCTTGGAGGTCTTCTTCCTTTTCCCCGACGCCGATGAGGCGAATAGGCAGATTGAGCTCCTCGACGATGGCGACGACCACACCGCCTCGTGAAGTCCCATCTAATTTTGTCAGGGCTAATCCTGTGACCCCGAGTGATTCGTGAAACTGGCGAGCTTGGGCAATAGTGTTTTGGCCGAGAGTACCATCCAGGACAAGCAATGTTTCGTGCGGGGCGCCAGGCATTTCTCGTTGGATGATTCGTTTGATCTTCTTCAATTCATCCATCAGATTGATTTTGGTATGGAGCCGCCCGGCAGTATCGATGAGGACAACATCCACATTTCTGGATTTGGCGGCGACAATACCATCAAATACAACCGCTGCGGGATCGGAGCCCTGTTTATGTTTGATTACGTCGACTCCGGTCCGCTTACCCCAAATGTCCAATTGCTCGATTGCCGCGGCGCGAAAGGTATCGCCGGCCACAAAGAGCGTCTTTAATCCATGCTTGCTGAAACGATGTCCTAATTTGGCGATGGTTGTCGTTTTCCCGACGCCATTGATGCCAATAGTTAAGACAACGAAGGGCTTCGGTCCTCCTCGAATGATTTCTTCTAGTGGTTCGGTTTCCCCTTTCCGAAGAATATCAAGGAGAAGGGTTTGTAAAATTTCGAGTGGAGTGGAAGATTGAAAGGGGCCGGTTTGGGAGTTCACTTCTTCCAAAAACCGTTGAACGGTTCGTACGCCGACATCGGCTTGCAACAGACTGCCTTCAACATCTTCCATGACAGCAGGATCGAGCTGGCCTCCTACCATGCGACGTAATGAGCTTTGCACGCTTTGTCGTGTTTTTGCTAACCCATCTTGGAGACGTTGAATCCAGCTCATGATGTGAGGAAAAGGAGGGCGGTGATCGGGGTCGGGTATTCTTGTTTAGGCAAGCAGCTTAGGGGTGGGAGTAAGCTTTTTAAAAATTGCCTGTTCTTTTCGTTGCATCTGTGCGGCCTGCCGTTTTGATTGTTCGTGGTCATAGCCTAAAAGATGAAGCGTACCGTGGATCAGTAATCGAAGTATTTCCTGGTCAGGGGTATTCTCGAATCGGGAAGCTTGCCCGATGGCGATGGGGAGGCATATGACGACATCTCCTAGAAAGACCGCTGTCTGTTTTTTGGCCCCACACATAGGGAAGGCCAACACATCTGTTGGATAATCCCGTCCTCGATATTTCCGGTTTAAACTTCTCATGCGAGTCTTCCCGACCAATGACAGGCTCAATTGTGCAGTAGGATACCCCGCTTGTATCAACACCGATTGTGCGAGACGCCGGATGGTGGTCGTGCGGACGGAAAGACGCCGAAGATGTGTGCAAAACCAAATGGCCATGGCGCATTAGACCGCCGGTCCTTGGCCATTGGTGCTTGAGCCTGAGTCTTGTTCAAACCGGTCATAGGCTTTGATGATGTCTTTTACCAATCGATGGCGGACCACATCTTGTTCGGAAAAATACACGAATTGAATACCTTCAATCTTCACGAGAATTTCGGCAATCTGCGTCAACCCGGACTTTTGTGACTCGGGCAGATCGATTTGTGTGATATCTCCCGTGACGATGGCCTTTGAGTTCATCCCGAGACGAGTTAAAAACATCTTCATCTGTTCGGTCGTCGCGTTCTGGGCTTCATCCAAAATCACAAAGGCGTCATCCAATGTCCTTCCCCTCATAAAAGCCAGTGGGGCAATTTCAATTTCGCCCCGTTCAATGAGCCGATTCGCGCGTTCAATATCCATCATCGTGTACAAGGCATCATACAATGGCCGCAAGTAGGGGTGAACTTTGGCAAATAAGTCGCCCGGGAGAAAGCCCAGATGTTCGCCGGCTTCCACGGCAGGGCGGGCTAAAATAATGCGGCTCACCTGTTTGTGAGTCAGAGCGGCCAAGGCCATTGCCATGGCCAGGTACGTTTTTCCGGTTCCTGCGGGCCCAATGGCAATCACCAGATCGGATTGCTTGATGGCTTGGAGATAGATTTGTTGTGTGGGGGTTTTTGGATTAACGGTTCCCTTTGTGGTGGAAACGGTATTGGTAGAAAAGGTAAAGGGTTTGAGCGGAACGTCCCGTTTTTCTTCGGTTGCTCGGATAGCTCGTGAAATGTCTTCTGGTTTTAATTGGTGGTAAGAACGGGTCCAATCTGCCAATTCCTGTAAAATATGTTCGGCACGTTGGACCGATTCCGGCTGACCGTCCAGGGTGATTTCATCTCCTCGTGCAGCCATGTTGACCTGCAGCTCCCCTTCTATCATCTTGAGGTGCAAGTCTTGTGGGCCGAAAAGATTTGCGAGGTCAACCCCTTCTCGTAGTTTTATTTTTCGCACAGATAACGTGAATTACCCTCCCAAAACCAACTGGATCACCAATGTCCTAAGTGTAGGTGCATTCTAGCAAAGGCCTCAACGGGCCTCAAGGAACGACTTACCTTCTCAACGTTTCTTCTGACAGGAGGGGCAGAAAAATGTACTCCGCTCTTTCTGTTCGCGTTTAATAAGGGTGGAACAACCATGCGGGCAAGGGCTTCCATCTTTTTGATACACCTGATGGGCTTCTTGAAAGTGTCCCTGGGAACCATTGGGAGCGCGGAAATCTCGAATAGAAGACCCCCCCGCGGCAATCGCTTCCCCCAAGACGCCTTGCATAGTTTGGTGGAGTCGGTGACAGGAGGTTTTCCGAAGTCGATGGCCTTTGGCATCTGGGTGAACGTTGGCTCGGAACAGGATTTCATTCGCATAAATATTGCCAATGCCCGCCAGGCGATGTTGGTTGAGAAACAAGGCTTTCAATTGGCCACGAGTGGTTTGAATAAGTCGACAAAAGTCATCTTGAGAGATCGTCAGGGCATCGGGTCCGAATCGGCGCTGTATGAAGGCTTCTAGCCCCGATCGTTCAAACAGCCAGAGTCGGCCAAATCTTCGTGGATTCCAATAATGGAGTTCCCTGGCCTCCCTTCCAGACAATGTGATTCGGCAATGGATGTGTTGAGGGGATGTTGCTAAATTCGCCTTAAAAAACCAAAGCCCTGTCATGCCGAGCTCCGAAATCAGATACCGTGTTTCTTGAGAGCGTTGGCATGTCATGACCACACATTTCCCTATCCGTTGCACCTGGATCAGCTTGGCCTGGTAAAACCATGGAATGAGGAAATGTCCTGTGCGAACAATATCTGAACGATGAATCGTCAGGGTCTTGATGGTCGCTCCAAGAATATGCCTTTTGAGGTGCTGGACAACAACTTCGACTTCTGGAAGTTCGGGCATAAAGACGATTTTTGACAACAATGAAATGGTTTAGGGTGTGGCTTGATTGGGTGCCATGGTTCACCTGCCTAATGGATGGCCCTGAAGATTTGTAGCAGATTTCTTGTCGAACCTGAAAATTTTCCTGGCGCCTTAAGAGCTAACCGGAAAACCTTGGTCTATGTTTTGTAGGCATGGCGGAAGGTAATACACAAAAATCTTAGGGAGTAGGCGGGCTAACAGCGGAGGCGCTGATTTGTAATTCCTGGATTTTGGAGTCCAAATGGGGAAGCGGAGTCGTTCCGGGGCGTTTTTGGGTGACGAGTTCTAGGGCCTCTTCGAAGGTAAGGCCTAACCTGCAACACAAATAGGCGATAATGATTGATGGGGAGCGTCCCAACCCGGCTCGGCAGGCTACCAGGATATGGTGTTCTGGGAGATGCCGAGTTAGCCAGGTCACTCCCATTTCAAGATCAATGAGGTCGGGCTCAGTATATTCCTTAAGAGGTAATCTGGCAAAAACTATATTTGGAGGGGGGGGGAGAGGTGAATGTCTAGTGCAGTCCACAGGACCGCAGTGATAAATGCTGAGGGACTTTCGGCATCGGCCTGCTCACCGATATGGAGTTGGTGGTCAACATAACTGATCATAATACCTAGTCTTGTCGGCACGGGGAGGGACAAACACAAGAGACAGACCCTAGAAGCGGGTGCTTGCTTGTCTTGTCCTGAATCCTCCAACCTTGCATCCTCGTCATTAGTTGCGGGAATCCCCATGGCCGCCTATACTGAAGAATATTTTAGACATGAGGGGGGGCTAGTCTTCAAAACTGATGGTACAATTGAGCGTCAAAGAAGTTGAAGGCCGCTTGGGAGAAGTGAAATGTGCGATTTGCAAGGGCCATCGGTTCGGAATCGATTCCAGAACCGTGGCGGCAGGGGATGGAGAATGGAAGGCGATTTGTCTCGATTGTCATTATACCTTTCCCGTGCATACCGATATGGAATTTTATCTTCAAACACAACCTGATGTTTCGTATCGTTTGAAAGAAATTGCCTGTCAATCTTGTCGGCAACGCGGGGTGTCATTGGATTTTCGGGCTGTGCTATCTGTCCGTGAATCGGTCTATTTTGTCACCTGTGACAGCTGTCAGCTCAAGTTCCCTGAGCAGTCTTTCTTGGAATCGTTTGAGTAAATTTCTATAGAGGAGATGTAGTCGCATGGATCACGATAAAAAGTCTGAAATTCAGGAAACTTTAGACGCTGACGCCAAAGATCCCAAGGCCAAAGCTCCAAAGATTAAAAAAGAATTGTCTGTGGTTTCTCTCCCCCATGACAATGATGTCATGGCCCAGGAAATGGCCGAGTTATTCGATGAAGATCGGGTCACCCACAAACACGGCGGTTCCGAGCCCGAAAAAGATTAGCGAACCTACCAAACAATTATTCTCCTCCTCCATTTACGTGTGGATGGGGGTCTCTGACCTCATCACATTCCTTGCCCTTGGTTCCAAGCTTTTTTGAACTCGGTTCATTTCAATATGGTAAATTTCTTATTTGAGTGGAATTTTTTCACCTAGTTCATTGGCGGGATGGAGGCTGGGGGGCCTGAACTGGCATAATGCAAAAGAGCTAGGGAAATGAGGTTGGTTTGGTCTTGTTCCTTCGTTCTTGAGGGTGATAGGATGCCTCATTATTAGTGTTCTTCCCTAGGTTGCGACCTCTTGATGGAGTGAAGTCCCATGAACCCAGTCGAGCCAGCAAAACGGTCCAAAAACATTGCGTATGAGGTCTCAGGCCCATCCACCGAGCCACATGATTCATCTGCCGCGGAAGCACTCCAGCCGGTTGATGATGGGAGTTTGGAAAAAGTCCGGGATATTCTTTTTGGAGCCCAAAGTCGAGAGTTTGATCAGCGCGTTCATGCCCTTGAAAATCGGTTATTGCAAGAAAGTACCAAGCTCAGGGAGGAGTTTTCCCGATCATTGGAATCCCTTAAGGCGCATTTCACACAAGAAGTTTTGAAACTGACGCAGTACATTCAAGAAGAGAAAGCAGGCCGCACGACCTCGTTAGCCGATGTGGGGCAAGTGATTCAATCGTTACGGGAAAACGTCGAGGGCCAGCTCTCGCAATTAACCGAACAGACTTCCCAGCAACATGTGGCCGTTGAACAGCAGATCACTCAGGAAAAAGCGGCCCTGACCGAGAATTACGACCAACGAATCGCTGAATTGCAACAGCAATTTCAGGAAAGTCTCCAGCTTCTAAAAAAGGAAAAAACGGATCGAGCGGCGTTAGCTGAAATGTTGATGGACTTGGCCCTGCGGTTAAAAGTCGGTCCAAGGGATGAAACGACATCGTAAATTTTTCGACTGGGAGTGGCTCAGACCATTCACTTATTCCGGGCATCGAGTACGACATGAGTACATAAAGGAACGAAATGGCACTTCCGTCTCGTCCCTCTCTTACTAAGTCTTCCTCAGAAGTTTCTCCAGAAGATTCCCAAGGGTTCTCCTATCTTCGACGCTTATTGCTCGCGCCAGAGCAAACGGAACTAGAGCGACTCAAGGGCCGATTAGAGCATTTCAGGCTTCAACCCCAAGATGTGAGTCGTGTGCTGCCCGATGCGATTGGACTCCGTGCCCAACAAGACACGCGATTGCTGACTTCCATGATTCCCATCACGCAAGAGGCGCTCTCTCTCTCGATCAAGCAATCGCCCCAGCTTATCAGTGATTCTATTGCTCCTATCTTAGGTCCGGCGATCCGAAAGGCCATTTCCCACGCTATGAGAGAGATGGTCCAGTCACTACAGCAAGCGGTTGAAGATAGTATGTCATGGAGGGGCATCCAGTGGCGCTGGGAAGCGTTCAGGACTGGAAAGTCCTTTTCGGAAGTGGTGTTACTTCATACACTGCGGTTTCGAGTGGAACAGGTGTTTCTGATTCACAAGAAAACAGGGCTATTGTTAAATCATGTGGTGGCTGAAGGGGTGAGCGGGCAGGGTGAGGAAGTGATTTCTGGGATGTTAACGGCCATTCAGGACTTTGTCCGGGATTCTTTTGGGCAAAAACAAGACGATGCTTTGGAGTCCCTTCGAATAGGCGATTTGACTGTCTGGATTGAACAGGGATCGGGAGCTATTTTGGCCGGAGTCATTCGGGGAGCACCCCCTTTGGAGTTACGAGAGGTCTTCCAAGAAACTCTCGAGACGCTTCATGCACAATTCTCAGAGCATTTGCAGACCTTTCAGGGCGATGCCATTCCTTTGAAAGAGTCCCGTATTCATTTAGAAGATTGTTTACAAGCCCAATTTGAGTCGAAAACTCAAGGTCTTCCATGGGCTTTTTGGATTTTGTTGGGCTTATTAATGTTTGGCATTGGAATGTGGGCTTTTCAGGCCTATGAGGATCAACAACGATGGTCGAAACTATTGGAGCGGCTTGATCAGGAACCGGGATTGGTAGTGATGTCGATCCAAGAAGAAGGGCAACTGGCGACTTTTTATGGATTACGGGATCCTATGGCCATACCTCCCGAGCAGATTCTTTCGGATATTGGCTATTCATCGCAACAGGTTAAATTCCATTTGGAACCCTTTATGGACCTCACGCCGGCATTTGTGCAGAAGCGCGCGATGATTCAATTACGTCCACCAAGTTCCGTTATTGTCGGTTGGGAAGGGACAGCATTGGTTCTGGCGGGAGAGGCTTCCCATGCGTGGATCCAACAGGCTCAACTGGTTGGACCCCTTATCCCAGGAGTAACCCACATTCAGATGGGGCAATTGATTGATACAGATGTGAGACAATTTGAGACATTGAAAAGCAAACTGGAAGGGAAGAAGATTAGCTTTGGGAGGGGGGAGTCTAGTCTCAGCAAGGATCAACGATCTGCTCTACCGGGCATTGCCGAAATAATTCGGGCAATGGATCAAGTGGCATTGGTCCTAGATCTTACACCCCGGATCTTAATTCAAGGGTTTACCAGTCCCGAAGGTGGAAAAGAAATCAACCGCTCCTTGAGCTTGCTACGAGCCAAAACTGTGCTGAATGAATTGGCCATAGGTCCTGTTCGAGCAATCAACCTTCAAGCAGTTGGCAAGGGCCCACCTTCTGCCGATGAGCCTGTCTCTCCTACGGGAATCGGAGTATCACAAGACCGCCAAGTCAATTTTCATGTGGTTGTTGAGTCAGATCGTGTAACTGCGAGTCGTCAATGAAAGGGCAGGGGGTGGTCCAAAAAAAAGTTTGCATGCTTGGGGGATTCGCTGTGGGGAAAACCAGCCTCGTCAAACGTTTTGTGACAGGACAGTTTTCCGAGAAATATCACACCACGATAGGGGTGAAAATCGATCAGAAATCACAAAAAGTTGAGGACACTGATATGCTCTTGGTGTTGTGGGATGTGTATGGAGAGGATGACTTTCAAAAAGTTCGGGCGTCATATTTGCAGGGTTCATCAGGATACTTGTTAGTTGTGGACGGAACGAGAATAGAAACGGTGGAAGTGGCTCGCCAATTACACAAATTGGCAACCCAATCTATGGGGTCGGTACCGTATGTGCTTGTGATAAATAAACACGATCTTCAAGAGTCTTGGAAGATCGAACCGTCCATGTATGAGGATCTGGCAAGAAACGCGAGCGTGGTGCTTCAGTCCAGTGCCAAAACTGGCGAAGGTGTCGAATTGGCATTTGCTGAATTGGCCAGACGGATGCTAAAGGGTTAAAGATATATCGGACCTTCCAGCCTCTTTATGGGCTTTACAGGACCTCCCTCTACAGTCATGATCGAAAGCCACCTCCGCGGTCTGTTGAAGTTGAGCGGGTGAATTTGTGAAATCTTGATCAGGGGAACGTGGTCGTTTGTATGGGCGAGAAAACTTCCTATCCGGAAATTCTCAAAATTTTTGAACCGTTGGTGCTGCAGGTTGATTCAGCGGTTCGATTCCATTCCCTGGGCGTCCTTCCCAGTTGGTATCCCCTCCCTATCTCCACCGAAGATTCCTCAGCAGATCCTCAAGAATTTATTCAACGGTCATTTTTCCTTCAGTGCTTTTTGCAGGAGGCTGGAGAATTTTGGCGCACTCAAGAAAAGGGACTGTTGCAATCTGGATTGTGGAGTGAACCGGCCCTAACGGGAGAGGAGAGTTATTTAGAAGCCACCGCGGTGACCCAGGATGGGCACCGTTTCCTCATTATTCAACGCTACCATCCAGAAATGGTGATGCTACAACCAGTCTTACAAAAAGCACGTGAAGATCATTTAGCGCATGGGAAGGAACTTGAGGTTCGAAAACAGGTAGAAGCACAGCTGGGAAGTCAGTTAGCCGAAAGCGAACAAATTCGGGATGATGTGAAGGCCGTTTTGGATCATTTGCAATTGGCCACGGTCATGATTGATGAAAACCATGTCGTGACCTATGCCAGTTCGCCCGTAGGTCATTTGTTTGCCACCGATACGCAAAGTCTGGTTGGTGGATTATGGACTCAGACTCTGCCCCTGACCGCAGAGCAGAGCCGCCAGGTTCAGGAGCAAAGATTTCTGCCAGAGGAGCGTCGTACGTCGGTGGTCATTTCTTTACAGAAAAAGCAGAAGCTCTGGCGAGAAATTGAGATTGAGGTCCATGATGATCCACGTGATCAAATGAAGACCATTCTCTTTTTAAAAGATAGAACGGAAATTGAAAACCTACGGCGGCAATTGGTGGGTCGGGCCCATTTTGAGAAGTTGATCGGCAAAAGTCCTGCAATGCAAACCCTCTATCAAAATATTCAAGAAATTGCACCTGTTGATGTTCCTGTTTTGATTCAGGGTGAAACAGGAACGGGAAAAGAATTAGTTGCGCGTGCCTTACACCGGTTGAGTGCACGAAAAGACAAGGCTTTTATAGCCGTGAATTGTGCCGGACTCACAGATTCATTATTGGGAAGCCAATTGTTTGGCCATAAACGGGGAGCATTTACCGGAGCGGTCAGTGATCATGAAGGCTATTTTGAGGCGGCAGAAGGCGGCATTCTCTTTCTTGACGAAATTGGCGATATGCCGCTTTCCACTCAAACAACGTTGCTACGAGCGCTACAGGAAGGAGAAATTGTTCGTTTGGGCGAGTCTCGTCCCAGGAAGGTAGATGTTCGAGTCCTAGCAGCGACGCATCAAAATTTGCAGGATCTGGTCGAACAGGGGAAATTCCGTTCAGATCTCTTGTATCGAATTCGTGTGGCGCGGTTACAGCTTCCATCTTTGAAAGACCGACGAGAGGATATTCCCTTGCTCAGCGAAGCTTTTCTTGATCAGGCGCGGGCCGTCACAAGGAAGTCTGAGGTACAGAGCATTTCACCAGAGGCTATGCAGACTCTTCTTCGGTATCCCTGGCCCGGGAATGTTAGGGAACTCAAAAGTACCTTTGAATTTGCGTTGATTCATTGCCCTGGTCAAGAGATCCAACCTACGGATCTTCCTCTAGAAATCTACGAACCTCCTGAGGGGGGAGCTTTGCCTCGGTCGCAACCCAAGGATGAGCGAGAAGAAATTCTGTCCGCATTGGAGCAAGCCAAAGGCAAACGTGCGCAAGCGGCCAAACTCTTAGGGATGAGTCGGTCTACGTTTTACCGTCGACTCGGTGACCTGGGAATTTCTCCAGAAGGATGCTCGCTTTAGGTTGTGGTCATTTTTCTAATCAAAGATTAAGAAAAACTCGGGAAAATCTCATGAAATTTATTTGCCTGTATAGGGCTGAGTTTTGTACCATCGACAAATTTCTAAATGCCCGGTTGTATTCAAACGCAGTGTTGTTTATCTGAACGATAACTCTCAATTCAAACTTGAAATCCACTCCCAGCCTTTCCCCTCTCTTCAGGGTCATTGGACATGAGTCTGGAATTGGCATCAGGGATCAAAATCCGTCAGGTCCAGACGGTTATCTCAACCAGTTAAGACAAGGAGGTCCAATGAGTAGGAAGCTTTCATGTTTTTTGGTGTGTGTCTGGTTGTGCCTGTTGCCTATGTGGAGTTTTGCAGAGCCTTTAGGGAAACTTTCTTTAAAAGATGGTAGCCAGGTCTATGTGGAAATTCTTGAGATGACGGAAGGATTCATCACCGTTAAAACCTTATTTCATGATGGTGATCCCATTAAGATCAAGTGGTCTGAAGTGACGGGGATCACTTCCGAAGAGCAAGTAAAGGTGGTGTTAAATAGCGGGACCATTCTTCAAGGAACCCCCTCCATGCTCAGTCCAGGAACCCTCGGAATAAAAACTGATATGCTAACTGAGCCCATTCCGGTGGCTGTGGAGTCGGTCATGGCTGTTAATCCTCCAGTCAAGAAAGCGGTCGTATATACCGGGAATCTCAATTTTGGGGCATCGGTGACCAAAGGGAATACCAAGTTTGAGAATTATAGTTTTCTGGGTGAACTCATTGCCAGGAGCGAACGGCTACGCCTGACGATTCTTGGGCGATATATATATGGCGAAGCGGGTGGCACATTGAACGCTCGAAATGCGTTTGGTACGATTAAGCTAGACTTTTTTATTACCAAGCGATTCTATTGGAATGCTGGTGCCTTATTTGAACAAGATACGTTTCAAGATTTGAACCTTCGGACCTCCCTCTTTACAGGTCCTGGCTATCAGTTCATTGATATAGGCGATTTTGCCAGTCCCTATTTTAATAAAATGCAGTTGGGTGCAGAAGTGGGTTTAGGTTTATTCAATGAAGATTTTAAACGCGCTCAAGATCGCAATAATATCACGGGTCGTTGGGGGGTGAATTTTAATTGGCCAGTCCTCCCGTTGCTGACGTTGTTTCATCAACACCAGGGGTACCCCTCTTTAGAAAAGAGAAAGGATTATTACATTACCTCCCAACAGGGGTTACGTTTGACGATGTTGGAAAATTTTATTGCGACCTTGCAATTTAATTGGCGCTATGACAATACTCCTGCCCCGGGGAATAAGAAAAGTGATAAACAATATCTCCTAACCCTTGGCTATGCCTTTGAATCTTAAGTTAATCCAAACATCTACGGAACTCGGTTCGTTGTAAAGAACCGAGTTCCGTCCTTCTCTCCCTTATTTTCCCTCATACTTCAACCCCTTTTCTCGGAGTGTTTCAAGTGTTCCAGCATGGAACAGTTTGAGACGCTAGGGGTGTGTCTCCACCAAATATCTAGGAATTCTGCGGAAAAATATGCTTAAAAATCAAAGCCTTACCCTTGGCACTATTCTTGATTAAAGAATTGAATAGCCAAAGGAGGCAACCATGAAAAAAGTAAAACGCAAGACCCCATTCTGTTTAGGCCTTTTAGTTCTTGTGGGTCTGTACCTCGTGAGTGTCGATCTGGTGGCTATGGGTCCAGACGTTCGTGTGAGCACCTTTACAGAAGAATTTACTGAGAAATCTTCATCCGGTTTGCCAGACGATTGGTCGGTCAGGGTTTGGCAGGGAACACCTGAAATTGAATTAGTCAAAGAGCACAAAGGGACGGTGTTGAAGCTACGAAGTCATCAGTCCAATGTGGCCTTGTACAAAGAAGTTGACATTGATTTGGCTCAGTACCCGAATATGTCATGGGAATGGAAAGTAACGGAATTGCCAGAACATGGCGATCTGCGCGATGGCCAACTAGATGACCAGGCTGCTGGGATTTATGTGGTGTTCCCAAAATTTCCAGCGTTTTTGAATAGTCGCATCATTGGATATGTATGGGAGTCGGATGTTCCTCCGGGTACCATTTTGAAAAGCCAAAATGATTCACGGATTCATTACGTCGTCGTCCGAAGTGGGAAGAAGGAAGCCGGGGAATGGGTACAGGAAGTGCGTAATGTCGAACAGGATTATGAGCGGATCTTTGGAGAACAGGCTTCATTAGTAGGCGGAGTTTCTTTAATGATCGATTCTGATCATACGAAATCGTCTTCTGAAAGTTTCTTTGGTGACATCTACTTTTCTTCGATGCCGATGCTCAGTATGACACAAGTGAGCCAATAAAGTAGTCGAGAGACAACTGCATTCAAATAAGAACAAAGAAACAACTGTTGGGATATTCCGTATGAACCTAATCAGAAAACATCAAACGGGAATGCTTTCACCCACCGGTGACGAAGGTTTGAAAAAACGTACGACTGAGATCTTTGGGATGACAACAGCAGGTGATCAGAAGCTGCTCAAGGTCTCAATTTTTTCTCCTGATCGGTTTATTCGCGATTTTTTCCAAGGAATACTGGCCTATCAGGGATACAAATGTATTCGTGCGACAGAACTGCAAGACAATGTCCTGGATTTGCCCCTTCCAGGAGATCAAGTGGTTTTTCTTGATGGAGCGTATTGGTCTGCTGGTCATGATCCAGAACACCTTCGAAATTGGGTGAATCTGTGTGCACAAGCAGGCATACCTATACTCATTTTAGCGAATCGAAAGGGGGAATCTGATTTCAAGGCCATACAAAAGATTAGCGGATGCCAGGTTTTGTGGAAGCCGCTTGATTATCGACAAGTGGGTCAAGTCATGGCGCAAATAGGCTTTGAGCCAGGAGAAATTTGATGATGGGATCCCCCAGGGCGCTTTGAGGTTCAGGACGTGCGCAATCATTGGGACTTTAGAGGGGGTTTCCGGTGATGAAGACGTCAGGGACTGGAAAGGCGCCCTAGGGCGTTTCCAAAATAAAAGGTGGAAAATTAGGCCAATCATTCACGGGATGAAGTTGGTATAAATATCGGATTTGCCCAGGGCGATTTCCTACTTCAGGCGATTGTTTTGCGAGAGGGGCTTTAGAGGGGGTTCCCTTTTGTAAGCAGGAGTGAGGAGAGAGGGAGTTGCCCGGGGCTTTTTTTTTGAGCGGAAGATAAGATGCTGATGAGCCTGATGACCACTTGCATAACATTCACGTTTGAGACAGGATAGATGAGTTTTGCAAAACTATAGGAATGCGAACTCAACTCCCTGCCCAGATAGGGTCTGGGAATTAGACACGTCTGGAGTTGGGTGAGAAGCTGCTGGGGTACGGCCAAGGCTCGAAAGGCCTTAAATCTTCATCAATCAAATCCTAAGGAGAGGCTCATGCTCAAAGAATTTAAAGAATTTGCGATGCGTGGCAACGTGGTCGATATGGCGGTCGGTATCATTATCGGCGGCGCGTTCGGCAAGATTGTGGCTTCGTTTGTCGGCGATGTGCTGATGCCGCCAGTCGGGATGCTCATGGGAGGAGTTGATTTTACCAGTTTGGCAGTGAAGTTAAGTGAAGCTGGGCCTGGTGGCGATCCGGTGTTGCTCAAGTATGGCATGTTCATACAGACTGTGGTCGATTTCCTCATCGTGGCCTTTGCCATTTTCATGATGATCAAATGGATGAATTCCTTAAAAAAGACAGAAGAAAAAAAACCAGCGGACCCAACGACTAAGGAATGTGGACATTGCCAAATGACGATTCCCATCAAAGCGACCAAATGTGGGCATTGCACATCAGATCTGGCGAAATCCGCGTAAGAAAAACCCTTGCTTAAAAGGGTGAGACATTCAAGAAACCTAATACGTGTGTCCTGTATCGAACTGTCCTGTAAGAAAAGTACAGGTCAGGTGATTGCCGTGTTCCGGCTTCCTTAGGGAATCCGAACTTTTTTGGTGCGGCATTCCGGATTTGGGAATGTTGTTTTTTTAATGGAGAGGATTCCAACCGGAGTCCAAGGCCAATCATTGCAGAGTGGACTCACCCTAAACCGAATTGTTAAGGTTAAAGCCCTTTCCTATTTTATAGTTATCTTTCGTTTTCTCTTTATATATTGGCCATAAAGTTTTTTCTTGTTGAAACCTCAGCCTGCAGACCATCTCTATAGGCTGCTCATCTTGTTTTTTGTCTTTGGGAATCTTCATTGAAAGGAGTGGTCTATGGACATGACTAAATTGACAGAAACATTACAGGAGACCCTTGGGTCTTCGTTGCCGGGTATCCTGGGGGCATTAGGGATTCTCATCATTGGGTGGTTTGTCGCCATCGTCATCAGGGCCGGTGTTCGGAAGGCACTTGGTTTTCTCCAACTGAATAAACGATTGGGGTCAACGACCGGGACGCAGATGGATGTCGAAGGTGGAACTGCAACGGCCTTGTATTACTTGGTCTTGTTGTTCGTGCTGGTGGGATTTTTTAACGCATTGGATTTAGAAATTGTTTCAGGGCCTCTGCGTGGCATGCTTGACCAGGTGCTGGCCTTTGCTCCGAAAATTGTGGCCGGAGGAGTCCTGCTGTTAGTGGCATGGGTGCTAGCTACCGTCGTGCGGACTGTGGTTACCAAAGCTTTACAAGCCACGAATTTAGATGACAGACTCAGTTCAGGGGCGGGGATGAGTCCCATGAGCGATAACCTGGGGAATGTGTTGTTTTGGCTGATTATCTTGTTGTTTCTCCCAGGAATTCTTGGCACGTTGGAACTTGACGGGATTTTGGCTCCAGTCCAGGGGATGGTCAATGAGATGATGGGCATGCTCCCCAATATCTTTGGTGCCCTGATCATTGGTAGCGTGGGGTGGTTGGTGGCAAAGATTCTTCGTGACTTGGTGAGTAATCTTTTAGCAGCAGGCGGTGCGGATGGACTGGGAGAACAGGTCGGTCTCCGAGGCACAATGTCCTTGTCGAAATTGGTAGGGTTAATCACCTATATTTTGGTCTTTGTTCCTGCCCTCATTGCGGCCCTTCAGGCCTTAAATATTGAAGTTATCTCGGTCCCAGCGACAGAAATGCTCAATTCAATGATGAGTGCAATCCCGAATATTTTTGCGGCGGCCATTATTCTTGCCGTGGCCTTTTTTGTGTCGCGACTTATTTCTCATCTCATCAGTAATTTGTTGGGAGGCATGGGCTTTGACCAACTGCCCGCCAAGATTGGCATTGGGCAAGTTTTTGAAGGAGGAGTCACGCCCTCTCAATTGGTCGGAAAGGTGCTCGTCTTTTTTATCATGCTCTTTGCGACAGTAGAGGCAGCCAATCGATTGGGATTTGAGCAAGTGTCGCAATTGGTCGCGATGTTTATTCAATTTGGTGGACAGGTCTTGTTAGGGGCCGCAATTATTTCAGTTGGATTCTGGTTGTCGAATGTCGCCTGTGAAGCGATTCAACGTGTAGGAGGAAGCAATGCCGGCATGTTGGCAGGCATTGCCAGATTTGCGATTTTGGGTCTCGTTCTCGCAATGGGTCTTCGTGCCATGGGCTTGGCTGACGATATCGTCAATCTGGCTTTTGGGTTGACCCTAGGAGCCATTGCGGTGGCGGTCGCTCTCTCTTTTGGATTGGGTGGACGGGAAGCCGCAGGAAAACAAATGGAACATTGGTTAGGCCGCCTTCGCGGCGAACGTTAGCTCTTACGGACACAATTCCCCTGGCCCCGTTTCTTGGGGTTCAGGGGAGATTGCTTACCCTATACTTTCTCTCCTGCCTCCGCTCTGATTCTATTTTTTACCATTCAGAATAAACAACTGAATTGTAGGTCCACAAATGGGAAGCTTTCTGATCCTAGGGAGAGAGTTTGGGGAAAATCTACCAGTATCGAACGGGGCCCGTGTCAATGTGAATGAAGCCGCGTCGACGATAGTTTCCTACCCCTCCGTGTTGTAGTTTAGCGGCTGCACGCCATACCTTTGTCAGTCGGACTCCAGGAATAGTGAGGTCGAGAGCTTGCCCAGTGGTATGTAAGCTTTTTGGTGCGGCTCCTTTCCCTGTGCGAACCAGCCAATCATTATACTTGGGTGATCGATAGGCAGAAAAAACGTGAACTTCCTTTCCTGGTCCGACTAAATTGACAATCTGATTGAGATAATCCAATAACTGGACATCTATTTCACAGACCTTATTGGAATGATGACACCGAAGGACATAATTAATGTCCTGTAAGGCATGTTGATCATAACGTCCGGATGAATTGCGATATCTGGCCGTAATCCGTTCGTGTGTATTTCTATTGAACAGTCGCAATTGTCCAGATCGAATCGGCTGTGAAAACACCTCATCCGGAAGCACAAGCCGACTGCCAAGTAAGGCTATTCCTATCATTGATGTTTTGAGAAACGTGCGCCTGGACCAAAGTGTTTGTCCATCTTGGGACGTCATAAACCCCTCCGAATGAATAGTGAAGTGGGAAAAATGGGGAAGGCGAAAACGGTAAGAATAGAACCTTCTACCAAAAACACAAAAAAATGGCAACTTTTAACCTGAGCTGATTTTTAAGAAGGTGAGCCTGAACACAAGTATGATCGTCATAGGAATTTTGGATTAACTTTTAAGGAAAAAGTGAGGACATTGGGTGATAAAAAAACTGCTGAAGAATGTGAGTCTTGTAAGAACATTGATAACAAATAGAGTGGCATTCCGGATGAAACAGATGAGGCGTTTCTGAACATGGGCCCCATCGCTGGGTCATTCTTAGATAGGCTTAGGCCAAGCTATTAGACTTCGTACCTGGAATTGCAATTCTCTAGGCCATATACCGGCATTATTAGCAGAAAAAATCAACAGCACTTATTGGAATTTCACAAGGAAATTTCTTCAATAAATGGAGAGTTTTTGAACTTGGCAAAATGCAGGCCAGCTGTGGAAAATACCTTCCACAATTTTTGTGGATAACATGGTGGTCATTGATGTCTTTCTCTTCATTTCACAAGGATTGAATGACTAATGAGCTGATTGCCTATAATTTAGGCATTGTATGAAAATATTTTTTCCCTACTATATTTTGGGGTGTGAACTTTTTGGCGTAGTCGTAAAGGTAGAAAGAGACTTTTTTCTTGACATTTCTTTTTTGGGTTGTTCCAAGAGGTCACAACAAAATGGCTGATTGACTCTCATAAAAATTTTATCCACAGAATTTCTCCCTGATTGTTGATAATGATAGATTGTATGCCTGCTATTCCCCTCTATTCATAAGGGTTTTGACGCTTCATTGCAGGGGATGGTGAGAGGGAGGGTCCATCCAGGTCTGCTGAATACTTTCAACAGACCTGAAAGAACAGGTACAAGCCGAAGAATCTAACTCATTTTCAAAAATTGCTGAAAACGTTTGGTGAGAAATGGGAGAGATTGAAGATCGGAATAGCCTTGTAATAGTGCATTGATTTTTGAAATGCGAAAGGCCGTAGAGGGATGGGTGGTGAAAAATCGAGATTGGGCATGGCCTTCTTCTTTCTCTAGGGTCTGAAGATAATCTCGCAATCCCTGTGGGTGATATCCGGCACGATACGCATACTCAATTCCTACGACGTCGGCCTCAAATTCTTTGTCTTTATCTAACCCCTTCGTAAACAAGACTTCGGTCATTTCATCAATGACATTTGAAAACATGGCAGGGTCCTTTTTCATGGCCGAGAGGGTAAACTCTGAGACGCTTCCTAGAATGGCTCCACGGCGAATAGTTTCCAGCATGTGCTTGTGAGTCACATGGGCGACTTCATGTGCGAGGACGCCAGCCAACTCTGCTTCATTTTTTAGGGTGTTCAATAGTCCCACGGTGATGAAAATGTATCCGCCTGGTGCGGCAAACGCGTTCTGCTCCTGACTGTTTAGGATGGCAAAATGGTAATCAAGTGTGGGTCGATCGGAGAACTCGGCTACAGTTTTCCCGATGAGGTTAATGTACCGATTCCATTCTTGGTTCCGATATTCTCCTCCAAATCGGCTGAAGGCTTCGACTGCCACAGCTTCGCCAAGTGTGATTTCTTCTTCCTCGCCGATCGGTTGGAGCGCTTCCACGACGCCCAGGCCCTTTTTGAATAAGTCGATTTTTTTCTTTTTGATCCCAAAGGCTTCTCCTAAACCTTGAATGGCATCAGGAGATTCCTCGCCAGGAGGTTTTTCGTTTGCCCCTTCTTGAGCGGGAGCTGGCTCTTCTTTTTGGGGAGGAGGAGCTTGCAATAGGTCATCCAGGAATCCGCTCATTCCGGTAACGGGGAGTAAGACGCACATTAGGGTCAGACTACCAAGGATTATGAGTCGTTTCATTGGGCACCTCCAGAAAATTCTCCTAAGTTTCCAGCTTTCTTAAATTTCATCAATTCATCTGAGGTCACGGAAAACGCTTCCATGCGATCGACTGCATCGCGGTGTTCCTGCTTGATCTGTTTGTCTTTAGCATATTGTTCGGTGGATTCTTTGAGACCACGAATGCTGCCTCCGGCTCGGGATTCCCGGGCCGCAATTTGTCGTTTTCCTGTCAGTCCAGAAAGGCCTGAGCCGCCTTTGGCACTGGGCTTGGTCGAGGAAAGTCTAAAGGTAAATACCCACCCAGTCTTTCCTTTGGCCGTTTTAACTTTAGCCAGTCGGCCTGCCTTGCTGAGGACCGTAACAGGTTCCCCAAGTGTTAACATCGTCACCACAGCCGAGGTTGGGGATTTTTCGGCAGTAACTTTTACGTCATTTTGCTTGGCGTACAATGTGGCTGCCCACGAGATTGAGGGAAGCAGAAGAGACCCTCCAATCATGATACTGATGATCAAATGCCGGTTTATGCGGGAAAAGAAGTAAGGCAATGGCGCTTTTCTAAAAAAATCAAAATGTGTCATTGATAGTCTCCAATCAAACTAAACCCGGCCCAATAGGACGGGTGAGGAAAGTCTCGTTTCACGATCAACTGGGCTTGTCGCAAACTTTTGGCTTTATTGAGCGTCACGTAATTTCGGTAAAAATGTTTCATCAAAACTGAGGTGGATAAATCATCCACTCGCCATAGTGCTGAAACCAAGGCATGTGTCCCGGCATAGATGAAGGCGCGATTGAGTCCGATAAGTTCTCCGGCCTCTAACTTGCCCAGTCCTGTTTGGCAGGCACTTAAGGTAACTAAATCCGCGTTCAACTCCAAGCTGAACACTTCTTTGACCGTCAATCGTCGATTTTCCGGATTGGGCGAAGACAGCCATAGACTGGATAGTAGGGGATTAAATTCATCAAATTCCCCATGTGCAGCTAAATGAATGATCCCATATTTCGAGATATTGTCCACCACCCATTCTTTGGTGGCCTTGGCTCCAGTCAGAATATCCATTTGTGGATAATTCCATTTAATGCTTTGTGCCTCTAATTCGGCTAAAGGAAGTTCGTAGTTATAGTTGCCCAGGTCCGGGTTGCCGATGGCCAAGACTTTTTCGTTCTTTTTCGTTTGTCGCTTAGCGAAGGTAAATTGGAAGACGGAGGCCGAAGGCGCGTAAAATAAGGGGATGTCATCGACCAGATAGGTCGGCCCATGTTTGAGCGCAGCAAACGACAAGAAATGTAGTGGGCCATCAGGGATAATGCCCAATTCCTCAAGTTTTGAAATTTCGGATTCGAAGGGCTTGATAAGCCAGCCGTATAATGTCTTGAGTTCTTCATCAACGGGCTCCAAATGTTGGACCAATTGGCGATACCTGGTAATCAGTGTGAGGAGTTCCTTTTCGCTGGCTGCAATCTGCTTGAAAATAGTCTGGTTTTGCGTAATGAGCCACAGGTAGACATGGTCTTGAGTGAGGAAGTAGGACACGAGTCCAACCTTAGGAGCCAAGAGTTTTTGAACGCCCTGTAAGTTGAGAGGATCCACCGCAATAAAGCTACTGAGACTAGGGTTTTGTTGTTTGACCTCCAGGATGGCTTCTTCATATTGGGCCTTGAGTGTTTGATAACGCTCTTGAAGGTTTTTCGGGGGTTGATCGTAGGAGCCCAACTCCGAACGAAGGGAATCCAACGTGGAACCAAGAGTATTGATATGCGTCCAGGTGTCCTGGTCGGCTTCATTTTTGAAAGTCATTCTTTGATTGCCCAGCAAATCAATGAAGCTTCGTGATCGGGACCGTTCCAGATAGTTGAAAGCGTCCTCCGTCCTATTCATGCTGATCAGCAAGGTAATAATATCTCGATACAAGTCCAACTTGTTGTGTTGAAAACTATTGCGCAATTCATCAATTTTTAAGGACGCACGCATTCCCTCCACTACCTCTACGGCTTTGGACAGCCAGGATAGAGATTCGGTTGTCTGTTGTTTTTCCCGCAATATTGTTCCCATCCCGGCAGCGGCCCGCCACTCGACTTCTTTGATACCGTGCTTTTTCGCCAAATCAAACGTCTTTCGGTAGTAATCCATGGCTTGCTCGGGTTGATGCAGGGCCTGATTGACATTCCCGAGTTCCAGTAGAGCTTTCACCCAATTCGTGACATTATGGATGTCGGCACTGATCTGTTCCGCTTTCAAAAATTGATCTTCTGCTTCCTTCAGCTTGCCAAGGGCTAGGAGAGAAATTCCAATATTTCGATGATCGTAGCCTAAGCCCCAAAGAGATTTGAGAGATTCGTCTAGCTCTTGGGCTCGGGTAAATTTTTCCAACGCTGTCTGGTGATCCCCTTGCTGGCGGTAAATCAACCCGAGATTATTCAATGAGGAGGCCAGTTCCGTTTGAATCTTGGAGTTCTCGCTGAGCTTGACGGCTTCATGCAAATGAAGGAGCCCTTTTTCAGGCTCGTTAAGCGTCCAATACATGAGCCCTCGAGTATTTTTCACCATAATGCGAAGTTGGGTGTCATGGCTAAGTTCGGCTTGCTGGTCAGCCTGAGTGAGCCGTTGAAACGCGGTTTGGTAGTCGCCCTGAAACCAAGCTAAATTGGCCAGATATAAGTGGCCTGTCGCGATTAAAAATGGCTGTTTAAGCTCCTGCCCGATCGTGAGGCCTTGGGTATAGAAGTTTGCTGCTTGATCGAATAACGCAACTTTTTCAAATGTGAGTCCCACTTCATATAAGACCTCCGCTTCTCCCTGTGGATCGCCCTGTTGACGGTAGCGGTCTAATGCGGCCAAAAAATGCTCGCGAGCTTTTTCATATCTTCCAAGGCGTAGATAGTGAATGCGGCCCATCCGTCGGTATTGAAAGGCCGTGTGCCCCATTTCTCCAATTTCTTCGTACAAAGAAAACGATTCATGAAACTTATCCAAGGCTTGGGAATACTCGCCCATATTTTCTCGAACAACTCCAAGGGTCGCCACACCCTCGGCTAAACGATCTAACTCTCCGGTCTCATTCCAGAGGCGGGTGGCTTCTTCTAACTGCTGCACGGCTTCGTCAAATCGTTCTAAACGAGAGTAAAGAATACCCAGCCGATAGAGGGCTTCGGCTCGATCATTGGTGGGTGTTTCAGGCGTTAAAGTATTGAGCAGCTTTTGTTGAAAGAAGAGGCCTTTTTCATAATTGCCAATCTCAAAGGCTGTTTCAACAGCGAGGGTAATGAGATCTTGGAATTCTCCATGCTTGCCCGCATAATCCATGAGCGCCAAGGTGTGCTCGATATGAGTCAGGGATTCTGGGAAGCGTTGTTCTTCAAAAGCCTGAATGGCCTTAGTCTGTTCCTGATCGAAAATGAGGGTAGCATATTCTTCGCGTTCATCCGTTGCCATCCCGGCAAACCCATAATGATGAAATGCTGTCAACCCGGCTTTCACACCCCAAAGGTCCTGTGAAGCAGCCACCACAGCTTCATCTGGCGGGAGCTGATGAAGGTGAGAGAGGTAGTGATTCAGCCATTGGGAAGCCTCCTCGGTATTGACCGGCTGTTGGCTCACGATAATATGAGGGAACCCCGCTTGTAAAAATGCAGTGATGGCGATGTCGGGAGATGGTCCTTGTGGATCCAGGCCGCCGAACAAGATGAGGGAATGATGTTGTGTGCCGGCAAAATCGACGACGGAAACCGATTCCCGCACCTGTTGTGTTTGATTGACTTCAAACCTGACCTGATCAGGCGGATGGAGAAAGGCGGCAATATTCGATGCCGCCGCTAAGGCACGGTCGTGGTCAGGCTTGCCGGTAAAGGATTCCAAACCGAACGGGATTTCCCCACCTGCTTGGTTAATGGTGGGTTGAAACGTATCAGGGGTGGCAAGGTGGGAAAAGAATAAACTCCGGAGATGGAACCCGGTCATAAAATCGTAGGCACTGCTAACACGGGTGAGCGGTTTGGTTCTCAATGGTAAGGAGGAAAGAGCCGATTCCAGTTCTGGTGTAATCGATACATAGGCTGAGGCTGCCTGATTGATGCGTTGATGAAATTCCTTATCCCCAACCAATTTGCCATCTGTCAACGTCAACGGACTGTAATGAAGGTGTTCGCCGTTATGAACAAACCCATGGTAGCCCTGTTGCCCTTGAAGAATTTTCACATAGGGATGTCCACCATCGACGGCGAGAACAAGCATATCGTTGGTCAGGGGATAAGGCCAGAACGCTGTGGCGGCCCAAGGTATTTCTTCAGACAGCGCATACAGTATTTCTTCGAGAATGGGGTGCAGTTGTTCAAGCGATTCGCTCTCGCCTTTCAGCCGGGCCTGACGGATGTCCGCGAATAAGGATTGGAGTTCCGGACCATAATCGCCGAGGCCTTTCAGGAAAAAGCCCTCCCCTACCATGGCATAGACGGCACTGATCCGCTTGCGGTGACTCAATTGTTCGGAAATGGTAAAGGCCGATTCCCATTTCCCGTCTGCAACCAGTTGGTCGACAGAGAGTTGAATGAGCTGGTCGTAGGCACGCCACAAACCGGAAACACCAGTGAGCGGATCGGTTTGAGCCGGGAAACGGAGGAGCGTATTCACCGCTGTGGTCAGAAGTTCTTGGCGCTGTGAAGCATCCGATGTCCTTTCAGCCTGGAAGAGATCCCACAGCCAAGCCAGAGCTTCGTTCTGTTCGGTCGCCAGCGCGCTTAATTCTTCCTGAAGATGGTCGATGGTGGTCGAAGGAAACGTGTTATTGGCTAACTCGGCTTGATTCAGTTTGATGAGAAACGTCAGTGGAGTACGCTGATCGTCCTGAAACAGTGCAGGTTTCTGAAGAAGCGATTCGGCCCGGGTGTAATAGGACCAGGGGAGTGTGTCATACCGGAACTGTCGATGGATTCGTTGAACAGATGCTTCCATCGTGGTCTTACCCTGTTCTGGTTCTTCGTGTCGTTGGGACAACAGCAGGGCGGTGTTCGTGAGCGTATAAAAAAGTGCAGAATCTTCATAGCCCATGGAATAAAGATTGTCGAGTCCTTCAGTCAAGAGTTCGAGTAGGCTTTCTTCAGGAAGGATTCCGACTTTGATTTCTTCAACGGCTAATTTTGAGAGATTATAAAGATTGACGCTTGTCCCAAATGGGATATTCAACGTGCGGGTGTAATTCAACGATTGACGAAGAGATTCCTTAGCTATCAACGGTTCACCCACTTGATGCGAGAGGACGCCAATGCGATTGAGGACGATGGCCTTTTCCGTGAGTGCTGCCGCGGAGGGGGCATCCGAGGCATTTTGATTAAGCAGCGCGAGTTTCTTTTCGAAATATTCTCTAGCCGGACCGGGTTCGGCTAAACGCTCATAGGTATTGGCGATATAGCTGAACATGAGCTTTTCTTCGCCGCTTTTGTCGAATCCGCTGGCAGCTTGCGAGGCTGTTTCGCTTAATCCCACCTCAAGATTGATCAACCCTGCGCCTGTCTTTTTGGATTTTTCCTCCATCTTGCTCAGGTGCTTCAGGCTGTTGAAGTAACTGTGGAGGGCTCTTTTCAGATCTGTGCGGCCTTCTGGTTGATCCTTCTCGCTGAGGTTGAAGAGATTGACCCCGATGTTTCGTTGCAGCAAGGCGACATTTTGCGAGTTTCCCAGTTCTTGATTGATGTCTAAGGCTTGGCTATACGTTTCGATGGCCTGAGCATGTTCTCCCAAGTCTTGGTGCGCTAGACCTAATCGTTCTAATAATTGGGCCTTGAACCCGAGTTGCTCCGAAGGGACCCGTCGCAAGGCCAATTGATACTGTGTTACGGATTCTTGACTGCGCCCGGATTTGAAACAGGCTTCTCCGTAGTTTTTGCGATACAGCATTTCCGTGGAGCTGTCCCCGGTGGGGGTGTATTGGTCCTCGCGTTGCCGGTAATGCCGGTAGGCCTCGCGATAATTTCCTAACGCCAGATACGTGTTGCCCAGGTTAAGGAGCAGCTGGGATTCGACCTCTGGCAAACGGGAGGGGTCGTTGAGTTCAAGCGCAATGCGGTATTCCCGTTCGGCCTGTTCAAGATTGCCGGAATGCCCAGTGACGCGTTCGATTTGTTCATATGCCCATCCTAGCGTTTGATGGATATAGGAAATCGAGGGATCCAATTCCGCTGCTTTGGTGAGGAGATCGAGGACAAGGGGAAGATCAGGAGGTTCCGAATACGAATATGCGAGGGCTTGCCCATAGCGATACACTGCATTCTCGGGCTGTGTTTTGACCAGGTTGGAATACGAGCTTTGAATGTCCTGGGTTTCTTTCAGCATGGCTTTGGTTTCAATGTAAGCGCGATGAGCCTCCACCGATAGAGGATATTGGTTCGTGAGGTGTCTTAGGGATTTGGCGGCAATTCGGGTTTCTCCAATTTTTCGGTCCTTTAAGGCCTTTTTCACCAATTGCAGGACTAATAACTCTTGAGAATCCTTGAGTTGGCCTTGTGCTTCTCCCGTAAATTTTCCTAGAGCGGCATAGGTGTCGGCTGCCTCCTGAAAACGTTCCGCGTTGGAGAGGATTTCTGCCTTGTGTTGGTAGGCTCGGATGGTAAGGTCACGCGGTACCCCTGTGGCGGTCAGGATGGATTCCAGTGATTCTAAGGCCGGCCCCTGCTCCCCTAACTCTTCATAGAATGTCGCGACACGCAGGCGTGCGGTGGCGGATAAGACGGGGAGGTCAGCATGTTGAGCCATAAATTGGTTCAAGGCGGTAATGGCTTCTTGTGGGGTTTTGTCTTGTTGTGACACATCAAGGGCTCGAAGTATGGCGCGTCTCCCCCAAGACGAATCTTCGCCGAACAAATGGATCACATTGATGAAGACTTGTTGAACGTTAGTCGTATCACCAAGGGCTTGGTAGGCCTCCGCGCGACTAAATAAGGCTTTGGCGCGGACTTCTTCATTGTGAAGATCATCAACCTTGATGAGAAAATCCAAAGCTTTGAGTGGATGGTTGGCAAAAAGGTGAAGTCGTCCCGCTGCAATGAGCGCTTGGCCATAGACGTCCTCTTGCGCCTGATGCTGGTTGCCGAGGTTCAGGAGTTCTTTGGTTGCGGTCGTAATCAACCGGTCCCGTTCTGCCGCACTCACGGCGAGTGCGCGTTCCTGGACCCGTAAGGCCATGTCGTAGATGGAGGCAAGCGCGCCTATTCGGCCGGGTTGTGTCTGATGACGTGTCACGACCTGTCGAGCTGCTGCAAAATTCTGTTCTTGGAGATAGGCGTCTGCGAGAGAAAAATCAAAGCCAGCCCGATCCTCTGCACTGAGATTGCTTAGGAGATTGCGTGAAATATTGGTGAGAACAAGGATGGCCTGATCATGTCGACCTGCGTCCTGATAGGAGGTGGCCAACACTTTGGCCTGCTCGATATTGTCATAATCCTGTAAAAAGGTGGGAATGTCGATTCGAAAGAGATCGCCTCTCTTCAGGTCGGCATAATAGAGAAATGTCCCGGCCGCAGTGGGATACGCATGGAACTGATGGGCCGGTGTAAGCCGAAATTTTCTAAGATTTCCAACTGGTTCCGTTTGCCAAGACTGCATCCAAAGAGAGGATTCATCATCAGCATCAAGGACGCCATCCTCGTTGGTATCCTGTTCATATCGAGTGAAAAAGACAAAGGGTTCAGGGAGGGCCGATGTAATTTTGGGAAGGATGGTGGGCCAGAGATCAAGGACTGATGAGGAAGAACTCAAGACTGTTGTATGCTGTGTGCTGAGATCCAAAGCCGCAATTTGAGTGCCCTTTGTGAACAGAATGGTGCCAGAAATCCCTGCCGAAAAACTGGTGGCATGAGGAATAATTAATGTTTCTAGTTTGTCGGCTAATGTTTTTCGGTAAATGGCGGTGGTGCCTTCATGCGGAATGGTTTTCAGATAAAAAAAGGCATCCTCTTTAGAATCCCATTGGGGGAACGCATCGCCACTGCTGAGGTCGGTGAGTTGTTGCTCCTCTCCGGTAATGAGATCACGCAGGTAAATATCACCACGAGGGTCGGTTTTATGCGAGACATACAGAAGTCGAGTCCCATCGCGATTCAGGTCAGGATTGTGATCGTTGGCGGGATGGGTGGTGATCTGACGAGGCAACGCCATGCCAGCGCTGCCAAGCGGTTGGATCCAAATATCTTTGTTGCCTGAGCGAGTTGAGACAAACGCAAGGAACTGGGCATCGGCTGAAACCGTGGGTTGATAATCAGTCGCAGGATGCGAGGTGAGCCGTTCAGGGGATGCGCCAAATGAGGGCGAGGCGCCAAGAAGCAAAAGTAAAAAAGTCACGAAGGGAAGACTAAGACGTGGCGTCTTCCTGCTAATGAGGGTGTGGGCAATAGTAAAAAGTGATGTGACTTTGGTCATGGGCATAGGAAATTTCAACGGTCCTTGTCAAAGGGGGTAGGGGCAAGAATGAGGGGGATTGCCCTGCGTAGGATTAATAAAAATGAAGCTGGTTACTTGACTCCTTCCTTTTGGATCCATTGTTCGTTTTCGAGTTGAACCCACTCACCCTTCAGGGCCTTGTCTCGATTTAATGCGGCGAACATCTTGTGCACTTTTGGCAAATCCTGAGGAGTGAGTGTTTCATTGGTTTCTACGACACGATGCATCACGACAAGACGGTCTTCATTTTCTTCTTTCAGAAGATTGTCGAGAAAGGCTTTGTCCTCAGCTGGAACCTTTTCGGGAGACAAAAGGCTGATGCCCCCTTTGATATTTTCTCCAACCAGGCCCATGGCCTTAAACCGGTTAAGGTCGTCTTTGTTGAACGAGATCCGTTGCAATGCCCGTGTGACTTCTTTTTTCCCAGGTGGAAGTTCGGCGGTTTGTTTCAACTTGCCCTTGGGATCGATATAACGGACGGAGGCTACCAGCATGACTTCCTGGTTCAATTCTTGATAGGTCCCTAGCACTTGGTTCTCTAAAGCCGTGCGCTCGTCCACCACCGTAACTCCCACCAACGGCCCACCGCAGCCTGTCAAAACAGAAAGTAAAAATGGCACAAGGAACTGCTGGGATTTTGGATTAAGTAATTTGCACAGATGGCTAAAGAGGAAGATTGGGAATCGGTACATGACAGATTAGCTCCTTATGGGATCGAGCGCCTTATGTATCTTATCAAATTCGAAAGCATCCCTGGAAAATGCTTTCCATATGGGCATTCTGAGGAAAGTGAAGGATCTGTGCCAAGTGTAACCGGGTCGAGGCTTCGCTGGATGTTTCATGGTACTCAGCATGACAATAGTTAGGAGGATTATCACTTATTGCAACACCACTTCCCCTTCAGGGGTAAACGTATAGGCATCTGCTCTAATCATGTCCAATAAGGGAACGAGGGTTTTCCAATCCGGAATGGCTGCGGTCAATTTCTCAATGTGTTTCATTTTGGCAATGGGAATTCGATTGAGGGTAAAGGTGGGAATCAAACTGCCCTGGAACTTAATATTCAAATTTAATTGTCCTCTCGCAATGTCAATGTTCACATGAGAAGGGTTTGCAAGCTTTAATTGGGCACGCGCGTTCGAGAGAGTCGGGTTGCTGCCTTCAGGATCGAGAAAGACGAGGAGTCGATCTAATGCTTCCTTCCCTATATGGGTGATGTTGATCTGACAGGTTAAGCGGCTCAGATCTACCGCTCCGGTTTCGTCTTGAAGTCTGACATCAAGGGCCACGGTAGCCGCAACTTTGCTATCCCCGGGAATCTGATCCTTCTTGGAGAGGAGGTCGTTAATGTTGAGATTGGCAATTTCAAAGTCGGAAGATATGTGTAGGGGATGTTCAAAGGCAATGGCCATATTGCCTCCGATGCCTCCACCCAATAGGTTCATCGCGAAGTTTTGTATCCTGAAAACATGTTGCTGAAACGTGATATTGGAGGAAAGGTGCTGAATAGAAATGGGTCCGAAGGTGAGTTCGTCGATAAAAAATTGTTGACCTTTTCCGGAAAGTGTTTTGAGTTGGGAAATGCGGTTTGAAGGAAGAAAGGTTTTTTGAGAGGATGTTTTCACGTTGTCGGGATTCCAGTGAAGGGTTTTTCTTATTTGTAGGCCGCCGTTCATATTCTTCAACTCGGCACCCTTTTGGCCAACAGATAACTTGTCAGTATCAAGGTTCATTGATACGTTCAAGTCCCCTTGTTCTCGTTTGTCCATGTGAACCCCTACTTGAGCCTGACCATTTCCAGATACCTCGTAGGTTTGTAAGGCTCGATGGAATGGGTCAATGTCTATGCCAAGCTGTGTGTCGAATTGCACAAAGAGCTTGGCTAACTTTGTCCCAAGTGGAGTTGGTGAAGAAGAGAGAAATTCGCGTAAGCCCACTAGTATCGCTTTCGTAGAAAGGTCAATACCCTGAGAGGTCAAATGGATCGGATCAAGGTGCACTTCATTGATATCAGGTGACGTCAGTTTGAATTGGAACGCCGTATCTGTGAGTTCATGGATGGGGAGCGTATCCGGAAGCCCAATTCGGTCGATATGGATCCCTGTGGTGAGTTGGGTTTGAGGTGAAGCGTTGGGAGAATACCCAAATGTCAGCCTCCCATTCCCTCCTTGAACCTGATAGCCGGCTACGACTCCTGCTAGATCTCGTAGCGTCAAGGTACTTTTGAGTCCTAATGGGAGTGCCAATTTTTCGAGATCCCTTTCCGAAGGGAGACGACCGGCAGCTTGCAGGGTCAGTTCAAGTCGGCCCTTGGGATTGATGGACTCCCTCCCTTCCATCAATGGCCCTGACAGGAGGGGAAGTACGTTGCCAATATGGAGGAGAGGGGCGTGCAGATTAATCTTGAACCGTTCGGTCGCCTGAGAGAAACGAGCCTGCAGGTTGAGATCCAGAATATCTTTGCTCATGACCCTGAAGCGTTCGACAACATAATCTTGTTTCAAGAGATCTTCCTTTGTGTTGAGTAAGAGTTTCAGAGACGGTAGCTTGGCCGTGAGGGATTGATCTTTAAACCCTATGTTTCCAAGTGTCACCTGAAGCTGCTCTTGAGAGTGGATCTTTAGGGGTTGAAATGTTGGCGATACATTTCCCTGAAACGACGATTTGAGGATCACATGCATCTCATCGAGGCTAAGATTCTCTTTTGCGTGAAGATGCGAAAGTTTAGTTGACACTCCCATTGTTCCCTGAAACGAACCCTCTTGTTTTTTATATTTTGAAGACAGGAGAAACGTCAATTGATCTAAAGCACCTCCAACCCCAAACTTGTCCCACGCCACCTTAATGGGGGAAAGTTTGAGGGCAGCGGTGGCTGTCGCCCATTTCGGTTGGAAATCCTTTTGCAATAGGCCTGTTGCTCGAAGGATAAAGGTTTCAGGATCTGGACTAGCATCGAGCACCAAGCCCTGAAGTTGGTCTTGTGGGAGAAGAGGAATTAAGGCTTGAAGGCTAGGTCGAACCCGTACTTCCAGTGACGCATCCATATCCGAACCTTGCGACGTATGGGGAGTGATATCGGCTTTGGCCTGTAGAGACCCGTAGGAGTCAAGGTCGAAGTCCATTTGTTCCACATGCACCTCTCGAGTCTGATGATTGCCCTTTGTATGAAGAGTCAGATCGAAGGGCAGGCTAAAAGCGGTTCCAACAATATTGGGAGGAACCTTGGTTGAGCCTCTGACGTTGAGTGCTCCCGAAAAAGGACCTGCCACGTGACCATCGCCCGCCAGGACTAAGTCGAGATTTTCAAGCCGATATGATTGGAACTTGAGATCTTGAAGATTGACCTTCCCTGACAAGGTTCCTTCCATGGGCTGGTTGTTTCGAACACGAATGTCTTCAGCTTGGATGTCTAGAGTCATTGGTCCAAGGCTGAATGCCAGCGATGGAAGATTTACCTGGAGATCCTTGGTTTGAAGACCGGCTTGAATGGTTCCTAAAAACTGGCTGTCAGGAAGGGCGCCTTTGATAGAAACAGTGGGAGACAATGAGCCTTGCAGAGTCGCCGATGCCCATTCAGTTGGGACAAACTCGTGCGTTATCTTCATGAGGGATTCGAGATTGAACTGGGTATCTGTTAGGGCGAGATCGATGGTGTCTTGAGTGAAAAAATCGCGGACCGTTCCAGAAAAGGTCATACGCCACGCAGAATCTGAGGCAAGCGTCAATTCTTCAAGATTGAGGTGTTGCTTGGCCAGGTCAATGTGTGTGTGAAACATGATGGCTAATGGTAATTCCACATGCTTGCCTTGGAAATCTAGAGCTAGTTGGTCAATGGTAAGCTGCCCTTCCATATTGGCTTCTTCGGGTAAAATCGCTCCGGAGCTTTGAAGATTGATCGTCGACACCGCGACGTGAAGATCAGGAGAAACAATGACGTCGACATAGCTATCAACAATGGCTAGCGAATTCAGGTCGATTGAGAGGGGGAACGTTGGAAGGGAGGGAGGTTCTGCTGGTGGAGGAGAAACCGGCTCTTCCAACGGTTGAGTTTTGGTGAGTGCGGGGAGATTCAGGGAAATATTGGCTTGTTCAATCGCGACTTCGTTGATTGTGAATGTGCCTGTTACTAAACCCAAAAGAGAATAGTCCAGGGCGAGGCGTTCAACTGTGAGGGGTGGTTGACCGGATTGGCGAAATTCCAAGTCTGCAACGTTAAGGCCTGTTAAGGCGTTGAACTCCAAGGATCGAATAGTTACCGGGCCCTGCAGGAGTTCGGAGAGACGAACTTCCAACTCTTGCCGGACCATGTCCGAAGGAAACCAATAGGTCAACAACAGGCCAATGATCAAGAGAAGACTCGCTAGGCCTAGAGTAAGCCAGAGAATCCATTTCATGATTGTTCGTGATCTAGTCCTTCGGGGTTGGGGGGGAGATGTTGCTGGAGAGTCCTCAGGAGTCATCGTGAACCTGAACCCATGGTTATTTTGAGGAAAAATTTATAGTGTTGAGGTTGTCAAAAAGAATCGGTTTCTCTGCATGGAGAGTCTAGTAAACTTGGGAGGGGAGGTAAAGGAAACATCTGAATGAATGATCAACTGAGTAGTGAAGGGAAAAGGGGACCGTTTAGATATTAGAAGGAAAAGAATGCTCCCTGTTCCATACTTTGAGCAGGAACAGGGATGAGCAATTACGCGCCTCGAATTTTTCGATAGCCAAAAAGAAGGATCAAGGCCCCGCCTATCGCTGTAGCCAGACTACGAAGATCAAATCCTTCGACATCTTTGTACCCGAGCCGGGTACTAATTCCTCCACCAATGACTCCGCCAGCAATTCCAATGAGGCTAGTGATGATTATACCGCCAGGATCCTTTCCCGGCATAATTAACTTAGCAACGACACCAGCAATAAGACCGAATACAATCCAGGAAATGATGCCCATGGATGGCTTCCTCTCTTTGTAAGGAAAGTAAAGTTTAGGTCTTGTCTTTATTCATAGATGAAATAAAGGAATCAGCCTGCTTGATTGAGGTTTCCATTTCCTTTATGAGAATTTTGATATTGCTTTCGACTGCGCCCAGTTCGCCTTTTAACGAAGCGATGGCTTGAGCATTGAGATTATGTTTAAGAAATAGAACTTGGTCTTTTAACTTAGCCAAGACCGGAGGCATTTTACTCTCGGCCCGCTTCATGGCCTTTATCAGCTTCGTATATTGTGTTCGTGTTTGGGTCAGTTTTGTTTGACTGCTCTTTCGCAAATTTGCACTGGAGTATTCTTTGAGCTCCGCTTCCCATTCGGTAAAGAGTGCTTCTGAAACATCTTCAACGGAGTCAATCCGATCTCTGACCGCCTGAGCTTTGGCTTCACTCCGTTCGTATTCTGCGTTCAACGTCTCGTATTTCTCCTGCAGCTCTCCGCCTTTGATATTCAGGACGGTGGTAAAGCGGTCCAGAGCAGATTTGAATTGTTCTTTGGCTTCTTGTTGTGCGTTTCGGGCTTTTTCCACATCGCTCACCATCAAATCACGCTTGTGGTAGCCCATTTTTTCCATGCCGGCGTAATACATACTTTGACAGCCCAGAATTGGCAGAGCGGTGGCCAGGAGCAGTCTTAAAAACAGCCGTGAAAAGGCATGGCCGTCGTGTGATCGAGGAACCTGAGTATCCATCCTCATCATCCTTCGTAAGTGAGACATGCGGGAACGGTTAAAGAAACTTGACACCCTTCCTGTATCAAGCAGAAGGATTGAGCACTTTTTCCAAAAGGCTTTTTATCCCATCGCCGCCTTGATTTTGAACAAAGGACAAGACAATTGGGGCAAATTTCCCAACCATGTCTGAACTCAGGCCCAGTTGAGAAAACCCGCTTGCTAAACCAGCGAGATCTCCTAATCCTCCCAATTTGTCTCCTAATCCGCCTGCTCCGAGAGCGGCAGCAGCACCGCCTAGCGCCCCCATCATGCCACCACCGGCAGAAGCTGAGGTGGAAGGCTGAGGTGCCGCCCCTAAGAGTTCGCTGACTCCGGGAATCTTATCAGCGATCTGTTGGAAATCCCCGGCACCGAGTTTTTCTTTGGCTAAATTAAACAAGAGCCCAGCGCCGCCTTTGGCTTGATCTTCGTTGACCCCTAAGCTGCTCACGAGTTGTTGAATGAGTTCCATGGAAGTACCTCCAATTGAAGTGTGAATAGCTGCCGTTTTCTAATAGGAGAAATCAATCCTTAGTAGACGGAATGGAGAGGGGGTAGTTTCGCACCGACTGCAAGAAGGCTCTAGGCGAGCTTCGAATGAGGATACGGGATTGGCTACTCGAAAGGAAAGTGATGAGGACAAAATATGGTCTATTCCTTAGGCGATGATATTGTGGAAAACAATAAGACGAGTAGTTTCCAGGTTGATCATTCCCGTGAAACCTGTTCCCGCGAAGACGGAGAATGGGCATTGATCATCTCTGTCATTCCCGAAATTTTTCATCGGGAATTTGTCCTGGATAGTTGGGATGGATAACCCGCCTGCGCGGGCATGACGATGGGATGAGATTTTCACAAATGGTGCATAGCCCAAAGGTCATGTTATTCCCAGCCCGGAGTGCTGTGGCCTTGTGTATCTTGCCAGTGAGGCACCCACCCTAATCCTAAAAGCTCGATGGTGATGTTGGATTTTTTTGGCCGAATCGTGATGGTTTCTAAGGTTTCGGACTGGGTGTGTAATTGAGCCGCCAGTGTCTCGGTTTCCTTCGTAAATTCTGTTTCAAGGTCGGCTAGTTGTTGTTTGAGGGCTTCGACATTCTCACCGGCTCGATCAATATCCTGACTCTCTTTCATCGACCGACTCATGCCGCGAATCGTGCTGGTGGCTTTCGTGATAGAGCTGCCGCTCACCGCTTTCCTGCCTAAAAAGGCAGAAAGAACCGTGGCTCCTAAGGAAATCGCGGTTTGGAATTTTTGTTGTTTGGCTTGTTCTTCCTCACGCGCGACGGCTTGCTCGGCACGACGAATGCGGTCTTCAAGTGCCGCCATTTTTGCAGCATACTTTTTTCGCAAGGTTTCCGTTTCTGCGTCGCGGGTTTCACGGGACAGTTGTTGTACACGGAGACGAAAGTCTCGTTCGGACTCGCCCGGAGCGGAGGTGATTTTCAAGGCCGGATTGTTCCAAATTTCAAGGGTATGGTTTTGATACACCCACGTGACGAAATCCTTTTCCCATTTCTTATAATTTTTGGCCTGACTGGCGGGCGCAGGTAGTTCCGCAAAGGTTCCGCCTTCTTCAGGGGAGGATTCCAAATCATCTGGAACAAGATCGGTGATGGCCACGTTATCCCAGTCAATTGGGGCAGCGTCATCAGCTAGGGGAACGAGAACTGTGAGATCTCGGGTCTCATCAATCTTTTTCCGCCCATCCAGAAAATGGACACCGGCCGATGCGAAGAGCCGGGGTTCATACACCAGTGTGGAATCAGACGATTGTGAACGACGAAGCGGGACGAAATATTGCGAAATTTCCGGAGGCAGGACCGGGGGATAGCTGGCTGTGCCCGCTTCTGACCCGCGTGAGTGTTGAGAGGAAGTGGGTGTCTGAGTGGTAGCGGCCAGCCCTGCCTGTGCACCAGCTTTCACCGGATCCATCAACGTCTTAATCTGTGTTCGCGTCAACGGCCCTCGCAAATAGGACAACACCCAGCGAGTTTCAAAAATTTCCGGGCCGTCGTCATGGACATTGTTCATGAGAAACACCCGGTTCCCCAGACCGGAAATCATCTGTTCCATTTTTTGTCGATTGAATGTTCCGTCACTACTCGCGGCGGCGCCTTCCAGTCCATCCAACACGCGGGCCATGTCCCGGTCGGTTTGTAATCGACCGATAAACCAGGTGCCGGTATTCCCGAGTCCTTTGTAATCCAGATCCACAGGATTTTGTGTGGCCAGTACGACGCCCAAACCATAGGCGCGTGCTTGTTTCAGCATGGTCAGCATTGGGGTTTTCGACGGCGGATTTTTCGTTGGTGGGAAAAAGCCGAAGACTTCATCCATATACAGGAGGGCTCGAAGACTGGTTGTGCCGGATTGGGCACGCATCCAACTCACCATTTGCGTCAGGAGCAAACTCACAAAAAACATGCGTTCGGTATCATTCAAATGCGCGATAGAAAAAATGGCGATCCGTGGTTTGCCGCTGGGAGAATACAAAATCTGATCGATGTCCATCGGCTGTCCCTCCAGCCATGCAGAAAACCCTGGCGCGCCCAATAAATTGTTAAACCGCATGGCCAGTGCGAATCGATCTTTCGAAGAAAACACCGATTCCAGGTCCATCACGCCTAATTTTGAAAACGGCGGAGATTGAATGGATTGAATCAAAGAAGAAAGCGTTAAATCTTGTCCGGCCTCCCAGGAGGCCTTCAAAATATTGGCCAACAAAATGTGTTCCGGGCTTTGCAAGGGATCGGCATCCACGCCAATCAGATTGAGTAAGCTGGTGGCTGTTGTGCTCACGCGTTCGCCGAGGAGTTCTGTGTCTTCAAGGATTTTGGGAGACGGTACGGAAAATGATTGCAGGATGGAGACTGGCAATCCTGCGGTGCTTCCAGGTGTATAGACCAAAAAGTCTGCGGCTTCTCGAAGCCGCGAGATTCTGGCCCCGTCCTGGCCCCAGGACTCCAGGCCCGCTTTCCACTTCGCGGCTTCCTTTTCTGCAAACGCTTCTGGCGTGAGTTCTTTTTTCTTCGCGTCATCAGGATTAATCCAGGGAAGGAAGTCTCTGCCGCGCAGTTCGGGAAATGTCAGCAAGAGATTGGCGATATCCCCTTTGGGATCAATGATAATGGCGGGGATATTGTCAATTGCCGCTTCCTCCAACAGGCCAATACACAAGCCTGTTTTGCCGCTGCCGGTCATCCCCACACAAACCGCATGCGTCACGAGGTCTTTCGAATCGTAAAGGAGCAAGCCGGGCTTGGCGGTTTTATTCGCTAAGTCATACGGCCGTCCTAGATAAAAGGTCCCCAGTTTTTCAAAATCCGACATGGTTCACCACTCCCTTTGTTGGCGTAGCGTGGAAATTCCCCCTTTGAAAAAGGGGGTGAGGGGGATTTGGATTTTCAACTACAGGAAAAGATACCAAATAAATCAGGATTGGCGCATCATTAAAAGTGTTCGATGGACAGTCTGGCTGGAACACTCTGGCCAAGGCCCTCCCATATAATCAAAAATCTTGACTTCTGCATTGCATTGCCCAAGAATCCCCTGGGAATATTCCGAAGAGTAAGAGAGGAGAGGAACCCTCATCGCAAAGCGAACCATCAATGGTGTCACGATAGAATGTGTTCTCGGAAACATCGCGATTCAGCCTGACATAGAGGCCATCGTGAATGCCGCCAATGCTCAGTTGCGGAGTGGGGGCGGGGTTGCCGGGGCTATTCACCGGGCCGCTGGACCGGGTTTGGGGGAGGAGGGCCGGGCATTGGCTCCGATTCGCCCAGGCCAGGTCGTCATCACGGGCGCGCACCGTCTTCCCAATCGATACGTCATCCACTGCCTCGGACCGGTTTACGGACAAGACGAACCGGCTCAGGAGCTTCTTGCCAACTGCTATGCGAATGCCCTCCGTTTGGCCGAACAGCGGGGCATTCGGTCGATCGCTTTCCCCGCTATCTCCACCGGCATCTTCGGCTATCCATTTCAAGAGGCAGCGCAAGTTGCCCTGAAGACGGTTTTGGATGAAGTGCTACGGCTGTCCTCGGTCACCCGCATCCGCTTTGTGGTGTTCAACGAGGAGAGTCAAAAGCTCTATGCATGTCTTCTCAATGAGTTGACCAAAAACGTGTCCCAGCCATCCGAGGATACGCCTGCCACCAACAACCCTAGAGGTGCTGGCATGGCTTCCGGCCTTGGATATGGGCACCTTTCCACCTTCCAAAAGAGGACGGATAGCCTGACCATTCCGTCTGACGAGAAAACAAAAAACAACGGGCTCGCGCTTTTTACCGATCTGTACGAGCTGACGATGTTGCAGGCCTATTTCGAGGAAGGCATGACGGAACAGGCGGTCTTCACCCTGTTTGTTCGTCGTCTGCCGAAACGGCGAAACTTTCTGTTGGCTTGCGGGGTGGATTCCGTTCTGGAATTTTTGGAAACCGTTCGCTTCAGTGAAGAAGACCTCGCCTATTTGAATTTGTTGGGATTGTTTTCGGACCGTTTCCTTGGATGGCTTCGAGATTTCCGTTTTACGGGAGAGGTCTATGCGGTTCCTGAAGGCACACCCGTGTTTTCGAATGAGCCTCTTCTCGAAGTGGTCGCGCCTATGCCCGAGGCCCAACTCATCGAAACCTTTGTCATGAATCAGGTGCATCTCCAGACCGTGCAGGCCTCCAAGGCACAGCGTGTGGTGACCGCTGCGAAGGGACGTCCGGTGGTCGACTTTGGCGCCCGTCGAATGCATGGGATCGATGCGGCTCTCAAAGCGGCTCGGGCATTTTGGGTCGGCGGGGTGGCGTCGACCTCCAATGTTCTGGCGGGCAAACTCTATGGGGTGCCGGTGGCCGGCACGATGGCGCACAGTTACATCCAGGCTCACGAGAATGAAATGGCGGCTTTTCGCGCGTTTGCGCGGGTGTTCCCTGAAACCGTTCTGCTGGTGGATACTTACGATACGCTGGATGGCGTTCGGAAGGTGATCGCCCTGGCCAAAGATCTGGGTGATGACTTTAAGGTTAAAGCGGTGCGTTTGGATTCCGGTGATTTGTTGACGCTTTCCAAAGAATCACGCCGCTTGCTTGATGAAGCCGGGTTGGAAAAAGTGGAAATTTTTGCCAGTGGCGGCCTGAATGAAGCCGTGATCACGAACTTATTGTCCTCCAATGCGCCGATCGATGGCTTTGGTGTGGGCACCAGCATGGGGGTATCGAGCGATGCGCCGGATCTGGATATCGCCTATAAACTTTCCGAGTATGCTGGAAAGGGCCGGCTCAAATTATCGACGGGCAAGCCGATCCTTCCCGGTCGCAAGCAAGTGTTTCGGATCGAGGAGAATGGGCAGGATGTGCGCGACGTCATCGCTTGCGCCGATGAAGATCCGGTTGGGCGACCCCTGCTTGTGCCGATGATGCGTAAGGGCAAACGCCTTCTCGCGGGAATGGTCGATCTCAACACGGCCCGCCAGTATGCACAGGAACAAATGGCCCGTTTACCCGAACCAGTGCGGGCGATTACTCCTGCCGATCCTCCGTACCCCGTCGAGATAAGTCAAAAACTTTCCGACCTTCAACGGCGAATTATCAAAGAGCTGGCCGATCACGGGAAAGGTTCAGGCTGAGACCGTAAAATTTAAATGTGATGACAAAAACATTTCCAAATTCCCTCGCCCTTGAGGGAGAGGGTTAGGGTGAGGGTGAAGGCCCATTGAATAGGTAACCCACAGTAGGAACGGATGATGACGGAGTTCAGCAATTTGTTCAAATCCGGCGATGCCTTACTCATCATCGATGTCCAGAAAGATTTCTGCCCCGGCGGGGCGTTGCCTGTTGAGGGTGGGGATCAGATTGTCCCCGTCATCAACCGCTGGATTGCAGAGGCGATGGCCAATGACGTACCGGTTTACGCTTCCCGCGACTGGCATCCTTTGGGGCATCTCAGTTTCAAAGAACGAGGCGGGCCTTGGCCACCGCATTGTATCCAGGATAGCGATGGCGCACGATTCCACCAGGATCTCGCATTACCTAGTTCGACCATCATCGTGACCAAAGGCGTCCGCTTTGACCAGGACCAGAACTCAGCCTTTGAACAGACGGGCCTGGCCGTGCAACTTCGCAAGGCTAGCATCCGGCGTCTGTGGGTGGCTGGTCTCGCTGAAGATGTGTGTGTGCTTGCCACAGTCCTGGATGCCTGTCGGGAAGGCTTTGAAGCCATCCTCATCCAGAATGCGACACAACCGATCACATCCGAAGGTGGCAAGAAAGCTCGACGTCAGATGCAGGATGCCGGTGCCCGCATTGTCGTTTGAAAAATGGAGCATATATCCGTTCAGACATGCCATCAAAGAACTATGTCTTGCCAGACCATGTCATCCTGAGTCCTTCGAGGCAGATCTTAGGGTAAGCTCCGCGAAGGATCTCGCCTCGCACAATCACTTGTCGATCAGGCATGAATCCTGAACCGTTGGCTCGCCCACCATCTTCTCATATATTCGCTCAAAAACGACCCATTAAATCTTGACGTATTTGGCATTCTCAAGGGCATTCTATGGCGTTCCAAGGCCTGGGAATATAATAAGACCTCAGAAGGATAAGGACTGGTTTGCCAGGTGATTCACGGCGAGGCACAATATTGTTGAAAATTTCAACAATGGAGGGGCTTGATGGCCACCATGAATTTTAACGTTCCTGAAGATGTCAAAAAGCAATTTGAAAAAGTCTTTTCGGGGAAAAACAAAAGTGCCGTGCTGACTCAACTCATGGAGCAGGCCATTGAAGAGCAAAAACGACTCAGCCGGCGCAAGCAGGCGATCGATCAGTTGCTGGCGTTGCGTGAACATGCTCCTCGGGTGACGGACAAGGACATTCGGGCTGCCCGAACCCAGGGACGTCCATGACCACCTGGGTTGTTGACGCCAGCGTGGCTGTGAAATGGGCCTTGCCCGTCAAGGACCGTGTAATCTCATCAGGAACAATCTCTCGCTCTGTTACAAGACATTCAGGAGGGCAAGGCAGCCATTCTTCAACCTCCTCATTGGATGGCAGAAGTGGGAGCCGTGTTGACCCGGTTGGCCCCAAAGCAATCGATCCACATGCTTCAGACGTTTCTCGCGATGGAGTTGCCATTACCACGGAATGGGAGGTATATGAACAGGCTTGTCGTCTTTCGGTAGATCTGAACCATCATCTGTTTGATACCCTTTACCATGCGGTCGCCTTACAGTCTTCCGACACTTTCTTTATCACAGCCGATGTCCAGTACTTCCGGAAAGCTTCCCAACTAGGCCGAATCATTGAGTTAAAAGATTTCTCTGTTAAAACATCTTGATTTATTACGGGCCCTTTTCAAAAATTCTTCCCAGCCTTCCCTGGTGCAACCGCTGTATTCGGCGAGAAAACACCCGGTATGTGATGGTGGCAGAATAACTGGTACCGTAAGGGCCAACTTTTTAAGGTTTGGAATATGGTCGTTTGTGGTCAAGGAAAGGGTCTACTATGAAGGGGGAATTTACCGCGATTATTGAGCTGGCGCCTGAAGGCGGGTATTGGGCGATTTGCCCAGAAATCCCTGGTGCCAACGGCCAAGGGGAAACGATCGAGGAAATCAAGGAAAATCTGCGCCAAGCCATTGAGCTCATCCTGGAAGATCGGAGAGCTGATATTCTCCGTGGCCTTCCTGAAGACGCCATTCGGGAAACGGTGCAGATTGGATGAAACGCCGGGAATTGGTGCGAAGGCTTCGAATAGCGGGTTTTATCTTAAAACGAGAGGGCGGCTCCCATACCCTTTGGATTAATCTCAAGGCTGGGGTGATGGAAGCGGTCCACCCGTCACAATGAAATCAAAGAGCCCTTGGCACACAAGATCTTAAAAAATCTGGATGCGGAATAAGGGGCTTTCAATAGAGATCCCGATCATCACCGAGTGGGAAGTGTATGAGCAAGCCAGTCGGCCTTGCCGTGGCCTTCAAACATCATCTGTTTGATATCCTCTACCATGCCGTAGCTCTTCAGGTTCCTGATTCTATGTTCTTTCCCGCGGATGCTCAGTACTTCCGAAATGCAGCCAAGTTAGGGCGCATCATCGAATTGAAAGATTGCTCTGCTTGATGAGCTTGACTTATTTCGAATTTTTTTCAACAATCCTTCCCAGTCCCGACTGTTTCTTTCATGGCCGATAGTGCGGCGGAACATTTTGGAATGGCACGCCTAGGAGGGAATTACACAAACGACGCCTTATACCCATGTTTCAACCTGTAAAAAGGAGAGCGTGCGCAGTCCACTGGACGGGATGTGAATCCCATTCGAGGAAGGGTGTTATGCCGATACGCATAAGAACCCGTCATAAATGGCCGATAGGGCGTAACTCATTGAAATGGCAATGATAATTTAGCTAATTTAAGAAATTCTGTGGTGTGTTATACGGACAGAAATGGACCGATCCGGTTGTTATGCGGATCGGCCTAAACATTGTTATCGCCATGAATCAGTTCCCTCGCAGACCCCTGAAATCCGGCGACGTTTATCCGGCTGACGTCTTACGCGACGAATACGGAATGAACGCGGAGAATCGGCCCTATTTCAAAGTTGCCGCCGCTGATGTCCCAGAATCACTTCGTGAGTTGATACCGTATGTAGAGCGATGGGCCATTCACTGTGACGTCACGCGTGGCGATTACTTTGACAAGCAACCCGAAGAAGACATCGCCGCCTTCTATTACGAAGTCCTTCCCTTCATCGACCGCATCCGCGCTTGGATCGGCGAACAGCCAGAAAACGTCGCCGATTGGCCTGATGCCGCGGTGCACTACATGTATTTCTTGAAGGCTCACGCCGAGGCATATCAACCCACCGAGGAGGAATTACGAGAACGCGCTGAACGGCACGCGGCATGGCAGCATGAGCGTGATCTGAAGGCTGCGATCTCCGAGGCCGAAGACGCATTTCGATCAAAGGACTATGAGCGTGTGGTCCGCTTGCTGTCGCCGTTCGACGGTGAGTTGGAGAAAGTCATCGCCACCAAGCTTGCCTTTGCTCGCAAGAAAGCGATAACAAATCGGTGAACGCGAGCGGTTACATTTTCGGCGATTCGACGGCCACAGTGTAGGAACGTTTTTTCGTGATTCGGCGCGGTTCCTGATGGTCCGCATTTGGGGTCATTGCTTGACCTTGCACCGATTCTTTGCCTGGCCTTGCCGCCGATTCAGGCCCTGGGTCTCGAGCGCCCGTTGGATATGCGAGTGGGGTCACCCATTAGCAGGCTTTGTCAAGTGGGCACACGACTCCTGTCTTGCGCGGGTTCCTTTTTTTTATGGCCTCTGCTCCTGGCCTTCCGCGACGCGCACCCTGACTCGCACCTGGATCTT